>JGI24820J26691_1000133_pt1 | contig 19932 bp, 21 predicted proteins | sample METZYME_5_50m_FD_26691 | JGI IMG/M metagenome (IMG submission 26691) | reverse complement strand
ACTCCTCCCTTTGATAGAAAAACAAATGATTGGATGGATGTTAACCCAGGGATAGCATCTTCCTATATATTTTCCAGAAAACCAGGAGATAAAGTAACAATTTCTGGCCCCTATGGTGAGTTTTTTATTAATGAATCAGATGCTGAAATGCTTTATGTTGGTGGTGGTGCTGGTATGGCACCTATGAGATCTCATTTATATCATCTGTTTAGAACATTACAAACGGGAAGAAGAATTACCTTTTGGTATGGCGGAAGATCAAGAAAAGAGCTATTTTATTTAGACCACTTTTATAAACTTGAAAAAGACTTTCCAAATTTCAAATTCTATGTAGCTCTTTCAGATCCACTTGAGGAAGATAATTGGAAGGTTAAGAAAGATTTAAATTCTGACGGAGACGGATTTGTTGGCTTTATTCATAATTGTGTTATCGATCATTATCTGAATGACCATGAGTCTCCTGANGACATTGAGTTATATTTCTGTGGGCCCCCTCTTATGAATCAAGCTGTTCAAAAAATGGGAGAAGATTTTGGAATTCCTGACGAAAATATTCGCTTTGACGATTTTGGAGGTTAAAATTTAAATTATCTAACTTTATTCCTCTCATGAAGAATTTAGTATCTCTATTATTTCTTTTTCTTTTGGTCTCATCATGTGATAACAATCGTCTTACAAGCATAAGTGGTCTAGTCTATGGAACGACTTACAATATTCAATTTTATAGCCCTACAAACCAAAATTTTTCAAAAGAAATTGATAGCATTCTTGCTGAAATTGACAACTCGATGTCAACTTACAAACCAAATTCTATAATTTCAAGAATAAATAATAATGATGATGATGTACTAATTGATCAACATTTTAAAAATGTTTTCCACTCATCAAAAAAAATATTTGATAGTACTAAGGGAAGATTTGATCCATCTATTGGATTATTGGTTAATTATTGGGGTTTTGGAGCTGAAAAATACTCAGTGAATTCTAGAAAAGAATTATCTAACTATCTAGCAAAAGTTGGTCTTGATAAATTTGATATTGTAGATGATAAATTTATTAGGCCCTATGACTCGTACATTGATTTTAATGCAATAGCTAAAGGTTATGCTGTAGATCAAATAGGAAGTTTTCTAAATGAACAAAAAATTGATAATTACCTAGTTGAAATAGGGGGAGAAATAATAGCTTCAGGTACTAATATCAATAAAGAAAAGCCATGGGTCATTGCCATTGATATGCCAAGATTTGATGGCGATAGAAGTATTTATAGTACTTTAGAATTAAATAATGTATCTCTTGCATCTTCAGGAACATACAGAAAATTTAAAATAGATTCACTTGGTAATCGTTATGCTCATATAATTGACCCCTTCTCAGGCTATCCGACTAAGACTAATATTTTAAGCGTTACGGTCAAATCAATTAAATGTATAGATGCTGATGCTTACGCAACTGCACTTCACACCATGAGTATAGATGAAATAAAAGAGTTCTTAAGCAATAATGATCAAATTTCATCTCTAATTATCTTTGAAAACGATAATAATGAGCTTGATGAATTGGTATTAAATAATTTTTATTAATCAATTATTTCCTACAAACAGGAATTAACTCATTTTTGGGTAAACAATATTTAATAATTTCCTCAGGCTTTAGTTTTGAGATATAATCACATTTTTCGACATCAAAACCAACTTTTTCTAGTCTTTCAAAAAAATCCATTCCATATATTCTAACATGATCATATTGCCCAAAGGCTTTATTTCTTTGCGCTGGGTCAGTAATGCTAAAATCTTCGTATGTTTTTTTACTTGACATATTGAGTGGTACTTGGAAAATTCCAACACCACCTTTTTTCATTACTCGATATAATTCCTGCATAGCTTTCTTATCGTCAATGATATGCTCAAGAACATGGTTGCATAATATAAAGTCATATGTCTCATCATCTAGTGGTAAATTGCAAATATCAGCCTTAATATCAGCCAATGGAGAATCTAGATCAATAGTGTTATATGAAATATTTTTAAGTTTTTTAAATCTTTCAAGGAATGCTGACTCAGGTGCAAAATGAAGTACATTAATTTGTTTTTTAAAAAAATCTGTTTCATTTTTTAGGTATAACCATAGTAGCCTGTGACGTTCGAGTGAAAATGTTGATGGCGATAGTGCATTTTTTCTTACCTCATTATAACCATATGGAATAAATTTTCTAAAGGAAGAACCGTCAATAGGATCAACATACTTCTTACCTGATAAAAATATTTTTATAGCTGGTTTTAATATGAAACTTAACCTGGTAAGAATTCGCCTTGGAATTATATTTAGAATAATTTTTACTAAACTATTCATCAAGAAAAGTAGTTATGAAATTCATCTTCCTCATTTGAGGATACTTTTAATGAGTCGTAGATGTATTCAAAAGTCGAAAGAATCTCTGGTTGACCTTCAATAATAGCTATATTGTGTTCAAAATGCACACTGGGGAGGTTGTCTCTTGTTGTTATCGTCCATCCGTCATCATGTTGTATAATTTTAGGAGTCTTCATATTAATCATTGGTTCAATAGCTACTACCATACCTTCTTGAAGTTTTTTCCCAGTACCTTTTCTACCATAGTTAGGTATTTCAGGTTTTTCGTGCATTATTTTCCCGATACCATGTCCAACCAATTCCCTTACAACTCCATAGCCACTTTTTTCACAATGATTCTGAATGGCAAAACCAATATCACCAACTCTATTACCTAACTTAAATTCTTTAATTCCGATATAAAGGGACTCCTTTGTTACTTTCAATAGTTTTTTTATATCATCTGAGACTTCACCAACTGCAAATGTATATGCGTGATCTCCGTAAAAATTATTTTTCAGAACCCCACAATCTATTGAAATTATATCACCGTTTTTTAAAGGCTCGTTATTGGGAATACCATGAACAACCTGAGAATTTGGGCTTGTGCATAGGGTATTTGGAAAGTCATACAAACCCAAAAAACCTGGTGTGGCATCATTATCTCTAATAAATTCTTCAGCTATTTTGTCAAGCATCAAAGTAGTGACACCCTCTTTGATTTCTTTTGCTAATACGCCTAAAGTTTTTGAAACCAAAAGTGCACTCTCCCTTATCAATTCGATTTCTTCTAATGTTTTCTGTAAACTCATAACTTTATATAAGTGGTTTTTCAGTCATTTCGACTGGAATCTTAACATTCATAATTTTTAAAATTGTAGGGGCAATATTTGACAAGATTCCACTAGAAATAGATTTATAATCTGAGTTAATTAAAATCAATGGAACTAGGTTTTTTGTATGTGCAGTATTTGGAGTTCCATCTTCATTTACCATAACGTCGCAATTACCGTGATCAGAAATTAATAATATTATATAATCATTTTCTATACAACTATTTACTAGCTTTTCAACACACTTATCTATTGTTTCACATGCCTTGATTGCAGCTTCAAAATTCCCAGTATGACCAACCATATCTCCATTTGCAAAATTCAAACAAATAAAATCATTAGTTTGATTTTTTATTTCTTTAAGTAAGTCATCGGTGATTTCGATGGCACTCATTTCAGGTTTTAGATCATAAGTTGCTACGTCAGGTGAATTTTTTAAAATCCTCTTTTCGTGTTTAAACGGTTTTTCTCTGCCTCCTGAAAAGAAAAAAGTAACATGAGGGTATTTTTCTGTCTCGGCTATCCTCAGTTGTGTCTTATCATTTTTTTCTAAAACTTCCCCTAATGTATTTTTTAAGTCTTTATTTTGAAAAATAACATTAATATTTTTAAAATTACTATCATAATTAGTCATTGTTACAAAATGGTATTTTTCATTTTTAGTTTCAAATTCATTAAAATCTGATTGAGTCATTGCTTTTGTTAGCTGTCTGCCTCTGTCAGTTCTAAAATTGAAGAAAATCACAACATCATTTTCTGAGATGATTGCAATGGGATTTCTATCACTGTCAACTTTAACCATTGGTTTTAAAAATTCGTCAGTACAGTTATTATTATAAGAATTTTCAATCTCTTCACTGAAATTTGAAACATGTTTTCCTTTACCCCGACAAATCAAATCATATGCAAGCTTTATTCTTTCCCATCTATTATCTCTGTCCATTGAGTAATATCTTCCGACAACTGAAGCTAATTTGCATTTTTTATCCTCCAAATATTTTTCTGCATTTTTGATATCCTCAATTGAGGATTTTGGATCTACATCACGACCGTCAGTGAAACCGTGTATAAATACTTGAGATTTATATTTTTCAGAAATTTTAATTAGCTCGTACAAATGATCAGAGTGAGAGTGAACTCCGCCATTACTTATTAACCCGATCAAATGAACCCTTTCATTATTTTTATCAGCATATTCAAAAGCATTATTTATAACTTCATTGGAGTGAAAACTCCTATCTTTTATCGAAATATTTATCCTGGACAACTCTTGATATACAATTCTTCCGGCTCCTAGGTTTAGATGTCCAACTTCACTATTTCCCATTTGCCCATCAGGAAGCCCAACTTCTATGCCATCAGTTTTTAGAGTCGCATTGGGATATTTAGTATATAATGAATCAATAAAAGGTGTATCAGCATTATCAATGGCTGAGATATTTGGAATAATAGAATTGCCCCATCCATCTAAAATCATTAATAAGACCTTATTTTCTTTCATTATTCAAAGATATAATATTGGGACTTTTAAATTAGGTTTTTAAGATTAAACCCACTTTCTATTTCAAATTTTTCTCCACCTTTTTTGAAAATTACGGCAAGCTTAGACCCTTTTAAAAAAATATCATCTCCCAAAACATGAAGTGTAGAACCTTCTCTCAAGCCAACTACAAATTGATCATTTAGTTTGTGAAACTCATTAATTCTTGTTTCTCTTGACTCTCCCATATGTTCAAGCCCATTGATTGGATCAAGATAGTGAGGATTTATATTGAAATGAATTAGTTCTAAAGCTTTAAAGCTTTCTACTTGAATTATGGGCATATCATTAGTAGTTCCAATCGTTAAACCACAAATATTTGTACCAGCACTAGTTCCTAAATATGGAATTCCAGAATTAATTTTATCCCTTAAATCATCTATCATATTATATTGATACAACTTATTAAGTAGTAAAAATGTATTTCCGCCACCAATAAATATTCCATCACATATTTTGAGAGATTCTCTTAAGTTTTCATCTCTGTATTTAATTATTTGGAGATTCAGTGGATTAAACACTTTCTCTACTTTTTTAGTATAATCTAGGTGAGAAATACCAGAAGGTCTTGCATATGGGATGAAAAGAATTTTTTTACAGCCTAAAAATAAAGCTCTAATTTCATCATGTAAATATTCAAGATACCCTTGGCCATAAATTGCTGAGGTGCTGGCCAGTAACATTTTTTTCATAAAATTTATGAGTTACTTTAGTTAAATAAACTTACTCATTATATTTGTATAAAGCTAAGTCAAATTATGATTTTATTTATTAGTGGACCAGAAATCGGTTTTATTATTTTTATCATGGTTCTTTTATTTGGTGCAGATAAAATTCCAGATTTTGCAAGGAACCTTGGAAAAGGGATTAATAGCATTAAACATGCAACCAATGAAATTAAACAAGAGATTAATAATTCCAAGCAAACTATTGAAAAAAACTCTGATATTTCAAGCCAGGTAAAATCTGAAATAGATAAAGTAAAATCCGAAATTGACTCTGTTACAGGCTCAATAAAGAGAGATTTATAATTTCACAGAGATACTTATTCCATCTCTTAGAGGAAGTATTACTGATAATAGGCTAGAATCTTTAGCTAGTTTTTTGTTGAATTCGTCAATTATTTTTGTTGTTCTGTCATGAACTTGTTGGTTTTCCAAAATTTTACCATGCCATAAAACATTATCAGTCAACAATATTCCACCTTTTTTTAATTTTTTGGAAATAATATTTAAATAATTTAAATAATTTTCCTTGTCGGCATCTAAGAATATCAAATCGAAATTTTCTTTAATTTCAGAAATGATATCTAATGCATTTCCAGTATGTTGTTTTATTTGATTTCTATATCCAGATTTTTCAAAATATTTATTCTGTATTTCTAGAAGCTCCTCATTTTTATCAATTGTGTGTATGACTCCATCAACATCTAAACCCTCTGCCATACATAGGGTTGAGTATCCAGAGTATGTGCCAATTTCTAAAACATTAGTTGGTTTAATAATTTTCGATATGATTCTCAAAAGATTTCCTTGGGCTTTTCCACTTAACATTATTGGGTTAAGACACTTTATTTCAGTTTCCCTTCTTAAATCGGCAAGGATTTTACTTTCATCGGAAGAGTGAATATCAATGTAATCAGAGATGTCTTTATTAAAAAAACCCATTTCTTTAATCTTTGATTAAATCTTCAAACTTGAATTTGAAATTTTTAAATCTTGGATCAGAAACGTTTTTGATATAGGGGTGATTTGGGTTGTTTTTTTTGAAATTTTGATGATAATTCTCTGCAATCCAAAATTTTCTAAAGGGATAAACCTCAGCTGCAACCTTTAAACCAGTCTTAGATTCAACTTCCTTTATTTTAGTGCTTATAAGTTCCTTTTGTATATTATTTTGATAGAAAATAATTGACCTGTACTGTGGTCCACTATCTGGGCCTTGTCCGTTAATTTGATCAATATCTTGAGACCCAAAATATACATCTAGCAGATTAGAAAAAGTTATTTCATTGGGGTTGTAAGTAACTTCAATTGTTTCTGCATGGCCTGTCATCCTTGTATTAACTAAACCATAAGTAGGGTTATTTGTGTCACCACCTGAATAGCCGCTAATAACCTCATTTACACCAATTAGGCTTTCATAAATAGCTTCAACACACCAAAAACATCCACTGGCAAAATAAGCTTTATGTTCATTTTTGTTGTTTACAACAACAGGTTCTAAGTCAAGTTGCGGACTTCTTGGATTTTCTTGTGCGCAAGAGCTATAAAATAGTCCTAAAATAACGAATGAAATAATAAGTTTATTCAAAGCAGATTTATATACTTGAAAACAGTTTTTCCATTTTCTCTTTTTGCTCATTAGCTAAGACTTCATCAACTAATATTCTACCACTATGTTCGTCTGTAATTATTTTTTTTCTGGAAGCAATTTCCATTTGGATTTGTGGAGGTATAGTGAAGTAGGATCCACCTGCAGCTCCTCTTTCGATAGGAACAATAGCTAATCCATTTTTGACATTACTTCTAATTTTACTGTATGCAAACAATAGTCTTTCTTCAATAAATTTCTTGTAGTCTTCAGACTTTTTCAGCAACATATTCTCTTCTTTTTCAGTTTCTTTGAGTATGGTGTCAAGCTCGCTCTTTTTGTGCTTTAAGTGGTCTGTTTTTTCAGAAAGAGTGGTCTTCACTGATTCAACTGATTCATTTTTTAATTCGATTTGCGCTTTAAACTCATTAATATTTTTTTCAGCAAGTTGAATTTCAAGTTCCTGATACTCAGTTTCTTTAGTTAGTGAGTCAAATTCGCGGTTGTTTCTAACATTTTTTTGCTGCTCAGTATATTTCTTCATTAAAGACTTAGCTTCTTCAATTAGATTCTTCTTTTCAGAAATTTGATCATTTAATTCACCAAGACTATTATCTAGTTTTTCAATCCTTTTATTAAGTCCTTCTATTTCATCCTCTAAATCTCTAACTTCTAAAGGTAATTCACCTCTAATGTCCTTGATTTTATCGATTCTTGAATCAATTAATTGCAAATCATATAATGCTCTTAATTTTTCTTCAACTGTTGGTTCTTTCTTCTTTGCCATCTTAGGTGTATTTTACAGGGTTTGTATTTTTTTCTGTTAAAGCGATTGCAAAATTAGGGAATTTTTTTGTAAGAATATCATACAATAAATTTTTTGTAAACTGCTCACTTTCGTAATGACCAACATCAATTAATAAAATTGAATTTTCAGCCTTAAAAAAATCATGATATTTTAGATCGGCTGTTACATACGCATCAGCATTAACCGAAATTGCTTTTTCGATACCGAAACTTCCAGAACCGCCTAAAACTGCTACTTTTTTGATAGGTTTATTTATCAAATTTGAATGTTTTATAAATTTTATACCAAGTGTCTTTTTTATAAAATCAAAAAATTCAATTTCTTTCATTGGCTTTTCTAATTCGCCATACATCCCCATACCAATATTTTCATTAATATTCTCGAGTGTTTGAATTTCATATGCAATTTCTTCATAAGGGTGAACTTCTCTAAGGGCATACATTACTTTTTCCTCAAGGTGTTTTAAGTAAGTTATATTTATACAAACTTCCTTTTGATTTGTGTCTTTTAGCTTGTTTCCTACAGTGGGATTTGAATTCTCATTTCCTTTAAAAGTTCCAACTCCCTCATAAGAAAAGCTACAGTTATCGTATTTTCCGATTGAACCAGCTCCAGCACCGAAAAGGTTCTTTTTTAAAGAATCTGCATTATTTTTTGGAATATATGTGGTCAGTTTTTTAATTGTTTTAGTTTTGGGGATTAAAACTTTTTGATTTGAAATCCCTAATGCTTCAGACAATTTCATACTAACTCCCTTATTTGAGTTGTCTAGTGCTGTATGGATAGCAAAAATTGAAATATTATTTTTAACAGCTAACAAAATTGAATCGTTAACATAATTTCCAGGTGAAAGCCTTTTTAAACCACTAAATATGATAGGATGAAAGCTAATTATTAGGTTACTATTTGAACTAATTGCTTCTTCAATAACCTCTTTTGTAGAATCAAGACACACTATTATACCACTAACTTCATCATTTTTATTCCCTACAAGAAGACCAGTATTATCAAAATCCTCCGAATACTTTAGTGGTGCATAACCGTCTAAAAAGTCGATTACATCTTTAACAATCATTATACAATTATTTATTTCAAAGATAAATAATTACTTTAGTTACGATGAAATTGCTCAAAAAAATAATTTATTGGAAACTAAGCCTGCAGTTTTATTTAGTTACTTTTTTAAGAAATAAATTTTATGATTTTGGTGTATTTAAATCATATTCTTTTGAAACTCCTGTTATTAGTGTGGGAAATTTATCTGTAGGTGGAACAGGTAAGACGCCATTTGTTGAATTTTTAATTAGACATTTTTCAAAAAATTATAAAGTAGCTGTACTTAGCAGAGGCTATAAAAGAAAATCAAAGGGATTTATTTTAGCTTCAGATTCAGATGATTCAAATTCAATTGGTGATGAGCCCTTTCAGTATTACTCTAAATTTAAAAATATTAAGGTAGCTGTAGATAAAAAAAGAAAACGTGGTATAAAAAAATTAATCAAGGCCGGAGTTAACATGATTATCTTAGACGATGCTTTTCAGCATAGGAAAGTAGACCCAAAATATTCGATATTGTTAACAGATTACTCGAATCTTTATTTCAACGATTATCTTTTACCAAGAGGTAATTTAAGAGAATCTAAAAGCGGATACAGAAGGGCAGATGCTATTGTAATAACAAAATGCCCCGAAAATTTTTCTGAAACTGATAAAAAAAATATAATGGATAGAATAAATTTAAATTCAAATCAGCAGATTTTTTTTAGTAAGATAAAATACTCTGATAATTTATTTTCTGCTGACAGTTCCATAAAAATTTCAGAACTATTTAATAAAAGGGTGAATCTGGTTACTGGCATCGTTAATTCAGCAGTTTTAATTAAATACTTAGAAAATAAAGGTCTGATAATTAACCATTTTAGATTTGCAGACCATCACGACTATAAAGAAAAGGATATTGTAAATTTTTCTAGCGAAATAATTATCACAACGGAAAAAGATTACACCAAACTTAGAAAATTTGAGATTAAAGACTTGTATTATCTTCCAATTTCTATGGAAATTTTAGGTGATGAAAATATTTTAAAGCATATCGAGCATAAAATAGGATAACCTACTGAATATGTTTCCTAGCTCTGTATGAGGACCTGACTAATGCACTACTTTCAAAGTGTCTAAAACCTAATTTTTCACCGATTTCTTTGTACTCTAAAAATTCATCNGGAGTTACAAATCTTTGAACCTGAAGGTGTTTTTTACTTGGCTGTAAATACTGACCGATTGTAACTATATCTACCTTGGCATTTTTCAAATCATATATCGTTTCAATAACTTCTTCTTTGGTTTCTCCAAGGCCTAGCATGATTCCAGATTTAGTTCTTCTTTGCCCAGAATCCTTCATATACTTAAGTACATCCATGCTTCTGTCATATTTCGCCTGAACCCGAACTTCTCTGGTAAGTCTTCTGGTTGTTTCAATATTGTGCGAAATAACCTCGGGCTTAGCATTAACCAGTCTATCAATATGTTCATGGATGCCTTGAAAATCTGGTATCAGTGTTTCAAGAGTTATTCCTGGATTATATTCTCTAACTTTATTTATAGTTTCAACCCAAAATTTACTTCCCATATCATCTCTTAGGTCATCTCGATCAACACTGGTCAAAACCGCATGTTTAATTTGCATTATTCTTATGCTATTAGCAACTTTTTCTGCCTCATCCCAATCGACTGGAAGAGGTCTTCCGGTTTTAACTCCACAAAATTTACAAGATCTGGTACAGATATTTCCAAGTATCATGAATGTTGCCGTTCCTTCTCCCCAACATTCTCCCATGTTTGGACAACTACCGGACGTACAAATAGTATGCAGCTTATTATCGTCAACTAACTTTCTAAGCTTTGCATATTTTGGTCCAATTGGTAACTTTACACGTAACCAATCAGGCTTCTTTTTGTGTTCAATTATTCTTTTAGGTAAATCTACTTTAAACCACTCGGATTTTTCCTTCAATACAGTTTCTGTATCTGGAATTTCCATTGTGTAAAATGGGGTTTCTAAAGTTTCAGTTTGTTGAGACAAATCTATAAATTTAAATCAAGTTGTAAATATAAAAACTAATCTGCAAATCTTAAATACCTTTTATCAAAAACAATACCGAAAATCCTAACAAGTAGATAATCCCAAAAATACTTAATACATGTAAGTTTCTGCTCGGTCTATTTTTTTTGGGGGTATGTTTTGAAGAAATTAATAAATAGTTCATTGTTGCATAAAACGGTGCAGTTAAAAATGACAAAATCGTTGCTATTTTTATGAGCAGACCCATTTGAGAAGAAAAAACAAAAAATATAATGATTGTGCCAAAAGCCAAAATTGATAACCAAGATATATAGCCATTTTTGTTGTAATTAAAGAGAAGTTTTGTAGTTTCCGACATAGCTCTTGGAGATGCATCAAGAGTTGTAATAGTTGTACTTAACATTGTTGAGAATGCGGCAATCCCAATGATATAATAGGACCAATTTCCAAGACTTGTAGTATACATCTCAATAAGCTGATTGGAAAATATTCCGGCTGAGTCGCTAAATGTTTCTCCACTATCATACATAACAAAATATCCAAGACATATAAAACAAATTCCAAGAATTGCAGTTCCTATATAACCAACATTAAAATCAAACATTGAATTCTTTAAAGAGTAATCCTTTATTGTTTTCTTTTTTTCTAGTGCCCATATTGAATGCCAAACCGAAACGTCTAGAGGTGCTGGCATCCACCCCATAAATGCAATCAAAAACATAATGCCTAAAGAATCAGTAGGAAATGATTGATTAAAATTTATTTCAGCTTCTAAATCAAATCCGGCAATTAATGTTGCGGTTATTGTGCTAATAGCTAAAATTATAATAATGAATTTGATTACTTTATCGAGGGTTTTATATTTTCCTATAATCAAAATTAATGAACAAAAAAAAGTGATCAATACAGTCCATAGCTCAATTGAAAATAAGTCACCACTAATAGATTTTGCAATCCCAGCAGTTACAATAGTAACAGCGGTTTGAATTGAAAACATAGTCGCAATTGTCAAAATAAAATATATAACAAGAATATTTCGACTTAATTTTTTATAACCTTTAAGTACACTCTCTCCAGTTGCTAGGGCATATTTGGGTCCAAACTGGAAAAAAGGATATTTAAAAATATTAGCTATGATTAATGCCCAAATCAAACCCAAGCCAAAATCGGCTCCTGCCTTTGTTGATTGAACTAAGTGAGAGACACCAATTGCAGCACCAGCAAACAATAAACCTGGCCCCAGCTTTTTAAAAATATTATTGGTGACTGTCACATTTTTTAAATTGTTCTGGTGTTTTGCCACAGTAGCTACAGTTTTCACCGTCCTGGTTCAAATATGGATTTTGACTGGCGCATGTTCCAGAAAACTGACCATCTTTTTTTGCCCATATTTTAATGCTTAAGCCGAGCACGCATAATCCTAAAACTAAAATTGTAACAATAACTGGCATCATAGAATACAAATTTATTAAATTATATTAACTTCTGTTTCAAGTTTTATTTTAAAAATTTTATAAATAATGTCCTTGATGGAATTAGAAAGTTTGTAGATGTCTTCACCTGTTGCTCCACCATAATTAACTAATACTAATGGTTGAGACTTGTGTATCCCAAAATTCCCAAAATCTTTTCCTTTTAATCCTGCTGTTTCGATCAACCATGCTGCCGGAATTTTATATTTTTCATCTTCTATTTTATAAGAAGGAACCTTTTTATGATGTTTTTCTAACCAGTCTAATTTTGCTTTTTTGACTATAGGGTTTTTAAAAAAACTTCCTGCATTACCAATTTTTTTTGGATCAGGAAGTTTTTCTCTTCTTATAATACATATAACATTTGACACATCCTTAATGGTAGGATTTTGAATGTTTAACTTTTTTAATTCCTCACTTACTCTCCCATATGATGTATTGATCACATGATTAGTATTTTTCAGTTTTAGTTTGACAGAAAGTATTATTAGATTTTTTTTTCTTTTAAAAATCGAGTCTCTGTAACTAAACTTACATTCAGATAAATTAAACTCTTTTATCATGAAATTTTTAGAATCAAAAACCTCACATGATAAAAAAACATCTTTTAGTTCAACTCCGTAGGCTCCTATATTTTGAACTGGTGCAGAACCAACATTTCCGGGGATTAGTGAAAGATTTTCTATTCCACCCAAATTATTTTCTAAACAAAATTCAATTAAATCATTCCAATTTTCCCCACTATTAGCTTTAACTACACTAGTATCTTTATCCTGCTTTTCTACACTAATCCCCTTTGTATTTAAATGGATTACTGTGCCGTTATAATCCTTAGTAAATAAGATATTGCTTCCACCACCTAGAAAAAGTACCTTTTTGTTTTTTATAATTTCTTTAAGAGTCAGTAATTCAGCATTAGAATTAATTTCAATAAATTCTTTAGCCTTAACANTTACCCCAAATGAATTGTAATTTATTAAAGAGTAATTNTTTCGGATGTTCATTGTTTCAAATATTCCGTTAAACCGTTTTTAAGAATATTAATACAAGATTTTAAATCATTTTGGTTAAGTACGTATGCAATTCTTACCTGATTATCTCCTTTACCTGCTGTTGAATAAAACCCCGATGCTGGAGCAACCATAATTGTTTCGTTGTTTAATGAATAGTCCTCAAGGAGCCATTTTGCAAAATCTTCAGAGTTATTCACAGGGAGTTGAACAACACAGTAAAATGCACCTTTTGGCTCAGAAACTATTACACCTGGAATTTCACTTAGGCCTTCGATCAATGTTTTTCTCCTATTGTTATATTCTTCGATAACAGAATCAAAATAATCATTTCCGGTATCCATGGCAGCTACGCTGGCAATTTGTGCAAGGGTGGGAGGTGAAAGTCTTGCTTGCGCAAACTTCATGGCAGTAGAAATAAATTCTTTATTCTTCGAAATTATACAACCTATTCTTGCACCGCACATACTGTATCTTTTGGAAACAGAATCAATAATTATTGCATTTTCATTAATCTCATTAAATTTTAAAATTGATGTATGAGATGTATTGTCATAAGTAAATTCACGGTACACTTCATCAGCTATTAGAAATAAGTTGTGTTTTTTTACAATATCGACGAGTGTTTTAATCTCATTGTGAGAATAAACATATCCCGTTGGATTGTTTGGATTACATATCAAAATCGCTTTTGTTTTTGGTGTAATTAATCTTTCAAATTCCTGAATTTTTGGCAATTCAAAATTATTTTCAATGCTGGAAAATATTGGAACAATATTTACTCCGTTTGCAGCAGAGAAACCATTATAATTAGCATAAAATGGTTCTGGAATAATGACCTCGTCATCCGGATCCATAATACTTCCAATTGTGAATAATAGTGCCTCACTAGCCCCACTGGTCACAATAACTTGCGACTCATCGATATGAATATTTATCTTTGAGTAATAATCAGAAATTTTATTTCTTAGCTCAAAATCACCCTCAGATTTTGAGTATGCTAATACCTTGATATCAGAATTTCTAACCGCATCCATCGCTGATGGAGGTGTCTCAATATCGGGTTGTCCAATATTTAGATGAAATACCCTAACCCCTTTTTTCTTAGCTCTTTCTGCATATGGAACGAGCTTTCTTATAGGGGACTCAGGCATTAATTTTCCCTTATTTGAAATTGTAAGCATTGCCTAGATTTTTAGTAGTCTTCTACTATACTTTTTTTCTTTTTTTCTAGACCTGTTTTATTGTTGTCAGCAATAACTTGACCTGTAATTTTTAAAACAACGTTAGAGTTTGAGGCATTTGAGGTAACGCTGATCGACTTTCGGATAAATCCAACTCTCTTTGTATCATATTTGACCTGAATTTTATCAGATTCACCTGGTAAAATTGGTTTTTCAGGTTTTTTAGGAATTGTACATCCACAAGTGGACTTGACATTAGAAATAATTAATGGTGCATCTCCAGTATTAGTAAAAACAAAATCTCTAACACCATCGGCACCTTTATCTACAGTTCCATAATCAATAACCGTTTTTTCAAAAGTAATAATCGCTTTCTTACCCTGTGAGAAACCTAAAAAGCTGATCATAAAAACTGAAATAAGTATGTATAATTTTTTCATAATTTTTTTAATAAATTTTAGTCATATAAATATAATTATAATTAGTCAGATTAAGAAATATGAGTATTTTCGTATTGGTAAATTAAATTATGAGCGCTGAGACAAAATATGATCACAAAAAAATTGAGGATAAGTGGTATACTTACTGGATAAATAATAATTATTTTTCTTCAAAACCTGATGATCGTGAACCATATACAATTGTGATTCCTCCTCCTAATATTACAGGTGTTCTTCACATGGGGCATATGCTAAATAACACCATCCAAGATATTTTGGTCAGGCGTGCTAGATTGCTTGGTAAAAATGCATGCTGGGTCCCTGGGACTGATCATGCATCGATAGCTACCGAGGCAAAAGTGGTTGAGAAATTAAAATCAAATGGTATTGAAAAAAATGATATTTCCAGAGAAGATTTTTTAAATCACGCATGGGAATGGAAAAACCAATTTGGAAATATAATATTAGATCAGCTTAAAAAAATTGGATGTTCATGTGACTGGGACCGAACAAAATTCACCCTAGATGAAAACATGAATAAATCAGTGATAAAAGTTTTTACTGATTTATTCAATAAAGGATTAATCTATCGTGGATATAGGATGGTTAATTGGGATCCGGAGGCAAAAACAACTCTTTCCGATGAGGAGGTAAACTTTATCGAAAAAAATGATAAACTTTATTACATAAAATATAAAATTGTTGACTCAGAAAAATATGTTACAGTAGCCACAACTAGACCTGAAACAATTTTAGGAGATTCAGGAATTTGTGTTAATCCTAATGATGATAGATTTAAGCATTTAATCGGAAAGAAAGCTGTAGTTCCAATTGTTGACAGACAAGTTCCTATCATTGCTGATGATTATGTCGATATTGATTATGGAACTGGATGTTTAAAAGTTACTCCAGCACATGATCACAATGACAAAATTTTAGGTGAAAAACATAATCTAGAATTTATTGATATTTTAAATGATGATGCCTCTTTGAATGACATCTGCCTTCACTATTCAGGTATTGATAGATTCGCAGCTAGAAAAAAGATTATTGATGAGTTAGATTCGATAAAACTTTTTGTAAAGCATGAAAATATAATTCACAAAGTTGGAGTAAGTGAGAGAACAGGTGCTGTTATTGAGCCAAAATTCAGTAATCAATGGTTCCTGAAAATGGATGAGCTTGTTAAACCGGCCATACAATCAGTTTTAAATTCTGACGAAATTAGATTTTATCCAAAAAAATTTGATAATACATTCAGAAACTGGATGGAGAATATAAGGGATTGGAATATTTCAAGACAATTATATTGGGGACATCAAATACCTGTTTATTATTATGGAACTGATGGAAAAGATTTTGTTGTTGCTGAAGACATTAAATCGGCAGTGGAACTAGTCAAAGAAAAAACAGGTAATACTAAAATTACTAAAGATGATTTGAGTCAGGATGAAGATGTTTTGGATACCTGGTTCTCATCTTGGCTATGGCCAATAAGCGTTTTTGATGGAATAAATAATCCTGATAATGATGAAATAAAATATTATTATCCCACAAATGATTTGGTAACAGGTCCTGATATTATCTTTTTTTGGGTGTCAAGAATGATAATGGCCGGTTACGAATTCAGAGATGAAAAGCCTTTTAAAAATGTTTATTTTACAGGTTTGGTAAGAGACAACAAGAGGAGAAAAATGAGTAAATCTCTAGGAAATTCACCTGATGCATTAAAATTGATCGATGAATACAGTGCCGATGGTGTACGTGTTGGGCTTATGCTTAGTTCAGCCGCCGGAAATGATTTACTTTTTGATACCAATCTCTGTGATCAAGGAAAATCATTTTCGAATAAAGTTTGGAACTCATTTAGGCTAGTAAATGGGTGGGAGATTTCCGATATTGAGCAGCCCGATTATTGTTATAATTCTATTATTTGGTATAAGCACAAATTTAATGACGTTTTAAATCGGGTCAATGATCATTTTAGTAAGTTTAGAATCAGTGATGCCTTAATGAGTATCTACAGGCTAATTTGGGATGATTTTTGCTCAGTTCTACTGGAAATTATCAAACCTGAATACGGCAAGCCGATTGATTCAAAGACTTATAAAGAAGTAATTAAAATTTTTGAAAATAACTTGCTAATTTTACATCCCTTCATGCCATTTATCACTGAGGAAATTTGGCATTTAATCGCAGAGCGTAGTGCTGATGAAGCTATAGTAATTTCAGAATGGCCTCAGTCAGAAAACAACATTAATAATGATATAATAAATAATTTTGAAACTCTACAAAATATAATTTCTGGAATCAGAAATCTTAGAAAAAAACATCAAATATCATTTAAAAAAAGTGTTGAACTTAGCGTTGTAAATAATGATAACTTTACAAAAAATTATGATTCAATAATTTCAAAGCTTTGTAATGTAAATAATATTAGGTATGAAGATTCTGAAATTAAAAATGCATTAACCTTTAGAGTAAAATCTAACATTTATTCGATTCCATTTGAAGAGGAAATTAATGTTGAACAAGAAATCATAAAAATCAAACAAGATTTAGAATATCAAAAAGGCTTTTTAAAATCTGTGAATGCAAAACTGAAAAATAAAAGGTTTACAGAAAATGCGCCAGAAATTGTTATTCAAAATGAAATCAAGAAAAAGGATGATGCACTTTCNAAAATCGATGTNTTAANCTCGAGACTCAATAATTTAGAAAACTAACTATTTAGAAGCAATTACAGTCACTCCGCCTTTGACTGATTGGTTTAATTTTACATTAACTTTTGTTCCAATAGGTAAAAACAAGTCAACTCTTGATCCAAATTTTATAAATCCCGCATCTTCTCCTTGTATTGCAGAATTTCCAACTTTAGCATAGTTAACAATTCTTCTTGCAAGTGCTCCGGCGATTTGCCTATATAAAATCTTTTCAAAATTATCATTTTCAATTACAATAGTGGTTCTTTCGTTCTTTGTGCTAGATTTTGGATGCCAAGCGACCAAATAAGCGCCCGGGTGATATTTAGAAAATATGATATTTCCACTGGCAGGATACCTGGTTACATGTACATTGATCGGCGACATAAAGACACTAACCTGTAATCTTTTATCTTTAAAATATTCGGGTTCAAAAACCTCTTCAATTATAACTACCTTACCATCGACTGGTGATAGAATATGATTTTCATTTTTCTTTACAGATATTTTCGGATTCCTAAAAAATTGTAAAACAAAAACAAGCATTAAGATCAGAAATACTTTAATTGTAAAGGCATTTTTTACTTCAAAGTAATCAAGAGATATTACAATTATAGCTACTGCAAAAAATGTACTCAAAATAATATTAAACCCTTCCTTATGAAACATTTTAGATTAGTTTTAGATATAAATAAATATATGGGCTAGCAAATATAATACTGTCAAGTCTGTCTAATATTCCGCCATGCCCTGGCATAATTTTACCACTGTCTTTAACATTAGATTCTCTTTTTAATTTTGATTCAATTAAATCACCTAATGTTCCAAAAACGCTTACTATTATTGCAATTGTAAGCCAGTTTGGAGTGCTTAAAGTGTCATCAATGTATCTAGAAACAACAGATGCAGAAATGCAACAAAACAGNAGACCCCCCAAAAAACCTTCAACTGTTTTGTGAGGAGATACTCTGTAAAATAGTTTTTGTTTTCCAATACTTTTTCCGATGATATATGCAAAGCTATCATTGAACCAGATTAAAATAAAACATCCAAGAATTATGGAGGGGTCATAAAATCCATTAAAGTTTGCTATCAAATAAATAAAAATAAAAGAAGAAGTGATATAAAATATAAATCTAAAATATTTTTGGACTAATATACCCGGTAAATTTTTCGAGGAAAACAGGTCTCTAAGAAGGAAAAGTGAAACAAATATGCTAAAAATCAGAATTGTGTCTTTTAAATCATTAAACCATGAATTTAATTCTTGATTGCTATTCAAATAATACTCTGTGATAGAAAAGTAAATGTATAGTATCGAAAATGAAATGTAATATCCAATACCTCTTTGGTTTGTTAGTTTGTTGAACTCTTTTGTTGAAATAATACCAAAAATAAAGGTTAAAACAGCAAAACTAACATGCGTATATAATGAGGCAATAAACACCCCAGCAAATATAAACCCACTTATTATTCTTGTACTTGATTCTCTCAAATTATTTAAATCCTTTTTCTAGAAGGATCAAATATAAGTTTTTTGATGAAGTTCCATAACTTAAAAAATCTTTATCCTCTTTGATTGTGTTAAAATTTTTAATAGTAGTAATGTTTGTAGGTATATTCTTGCTCTTAGATTTTATTTCTGAGAGCCCTTCGCTAATTGTATTTTTTAGTTTTCTTGTATCAGATAATATTATGAGACATTGAGGAAATTCATTCAGTTTTTTTTCATGTATTTGATTCGATGAAATTAATATGGATCCATCGCTTGCAATTAGATTTTCACAGTCGGTGACAAAACATTTAGTTTCTTCTAGACTTGAACTAAATTTGTTTGACAAATTATAATGCTTTTTTAGCTCTGAATTAATGACTAAAATATCACTGTCTATCCATTCATTTTCATCAAGAATTAAATTAAAATTTTCCTTAACTTCATCAAGATTTTCACAATAGAGAAATTTACCTCCGTTTTCGATAAATTTTAAAATAAACCTCTCCTCAATTACAGCCTTTTTTTTTGGTAGGAATTTGCTTTCGGAATTTTTAGAGTCTTCTTTTGATGAGGGTTTTTTAAAAAACTTTTTAAAAAAATTCAATTTATTTAAATTTTACTGTATAGGTATACTTGGTTTTCTAAAGTTAACCAAATGAAGTTAATTTTTGATAACTAAAACAATAAATAATATTTATTAG
>JGI24820J26691_1000132_pt1 | contig 20003 bp, 19 predicted proteins | sample METZYME_5_50m_FD_26691 | JGI IMG/M metagenome (IMG submission 26691) | reverse complement strand
TCTAATCTTCCTGCAGGAACATTTAACGCTTTGTAAAGTTTTGTTTGGAAATATTGCACGTCTGTCAATTCTCCAAGGTTTTGACCACCTGGCAATGTAGTAATCTCTGTACCTCTACCACCTTCTCTACGTGGTAACCAGAAATCTTCCATCATTGACATGTATTTTCTGTCATCTCTGATCTCACCAGTAGCAGCATCGTATACTAATTTGTTACGATACCTACCCATGACCTCACGAAGATATGTTTCCGCTTTTTGTTTTGGTAGATTACCTACGTCAATATAAAATATTCTTCTCTCTGGTGCTCTTGATATTCTGTAGATAACAAGAGAGTCCTCAATCATGCGTAACTGATTAAGAACTTTAATACCTTTATGTAAGTATGACAGCACGATATTTCTATTCGTGTCCATCAAACCTGATGTGCAATATGTTATAGCATCTTTTGCAATTCTAATTCCGCTGTTTGCAGATGTATTGTTTAGACCTTTTGGATTGTATAGGAAATACTCTTCGCCTTTACCGAAGTCATACTTCATAAACTCATCTGCAGTTTTTGGTTTTGTTATCTGCCTTACTTTCTTAATCTTATGTGGATCTACGTATCTTAATTCTTTGATACCATCTGCAGGATTATCTAGATCAATTACTTTATGATAATATAAACGCCCATCAATGTACCATCTGCGGAACATCTCATGAGCTTTACTATCGAATCCGAATAAATTTTTGATAAAGTCGAACTCGTCTCTGATTATATTTTTTACTGCGTCACTAACTTCAAGGTTATCTAAGTTAACTTGAACAGGACTATCGTTCTGATCTGCAACTATTGCTTCATGAATAATATCTTCAATTGCAGAATCCACCTCTGGATGCATCGCCATTTCGCGATACTTCTTCACCATGTCATACTCAGTTTTGAAGTTACCGTCTAGGTCAAGATACTGACCGTAGTAACCTCCTGCAATATAACTCGTAGCCCCATCGTCAGAAGAAGGCTGGATCGGAGACGGAGCACGACTCTTCTCTGCATTCTTCTTAAACGAGAAACCGAATAACTCTGCCATAATATCTGTGGTTTCTTATCCTTATTATTTAGTCGCGTTTTTAAACGAGAGAATCGTTAGAACTATTACCCGCGTCTACTGCTTTGGATGTGTGGAANTGGTATGCAAACTCTACATCAAATTCCTCGAATGAGTCATTGTTGTCGTATGCAACTGATACCTGAGATACAGATACTGGGAACGCAGAGAATAATTCGTACTGACGAATTACTGTAAGGTTTGATCCGTCTCCATCAAATTTGTTTAATTGATCGACCTTGATATTTTTTAGGATACCATCGGCATCACTACTTATTCCTGCAGTTGCAACGTTTGCACCTACACCGTTTGTTAGTTCTATCCATTTTTCGTATGCTGCACGTAACTCGAACGCATCATCCATGTAGAATGTACCAGTCCATGTCTCATAAGTTCTGTCGCCAGGCACTTTAAGTACACGACCTCTGAATGGTAATTCAACAGTTCCCACATTTGTTGCGGGTAATGCTGCTGCTTTGCACATAAATGTGACTGACTCTTCTGGTTTACCAGTTCCATCAATTGCAGGATCTGCTACTCCTGACGGAAAACCATGTTCTACCGAGAACAGGTTAGGGCGAACTCCGCCCTTAATTGCTGATTGAAAGGTAAGTAAACCTAATCCTTTAGCTGCCATTGTTAATTTGCTCCGTTAATTATCTGCGGGGGATGACTTCTTCAAATGATACACCTGTACGTGTAGCAATGAATGTCAGTGTGATAAAGTTGATTGAGCGTGCAGGCTTGATATAAAAATCTGCCTTAAACTCATTCGCGTCGATGATTGCTCCAGTGTTATTGGACTCATCACACACAACTAGGAAGTCTGTAATTCCTCTTTCAGCTTGGATGCCTCTAAGGAATGGTTCAACAACATTCTTAAAGTTGCTACGTGTGAACTCATCGTTAAGTTCAAAAAGTACTCCCTTCGCAGCGTTGCCGATTGTCTTCTCTATCACGTTGAAAAGACGACGTACATTGATGCGATCAAATGCAGATGGTGAAGCGAGAGCTGTTTTGTCTCCGAATAAGACTATACCTTGACCAGGTAAACTGGTTACTGGGTTGATCCTTCTCTGATACAGTGTATCTCTTTCGGATTTAGTAGGTGAGTATGCTAATTTAACTGCACCTCTTATTGCACCACGGTTTAATCCTGCAGGGGAGAACCATGGAGTACCGTTAGCAGTTACTGCTGCACATAATCCTGCAACGTCTCCGTTAAGAGGAACGTAACGATACTTGTCTGCAAATCTGTCGTAGATATACTTCCAACCGTTGTCAAACACACCGAATGATGTTGCTTGCAAGTTTGTGTAGAAGTCTACTACATTTTGTGTTTGTGTTGCGGAACTTGTAACTCCAACAACGTCACCTCTAAATGGTGAGATGAAACCAACAGCGTCTTTTCTTCCTGATGCTATTGAAAGAACTTTTGCTGCAATTGCTTGAGTGTTTGATTTACTTCCTGCGTCGCCAGGACCCATGAGAATGTAATCAACATCCAATGTCTCAACGTCTGCGAACTCAGTAAGACCAGTCATGATCTCACCAGATGTTGCACCTAAACTTTCTGCACCTTTTACGAAAGTGTATGAACGTTCAGAAGAATCTGAGGAGAATAGATCGAATGTAGTTGTACTTGGATTTCCTGCATTACCTGTGCCACCGAAGTTAGCACCAGATGTAATTAGAGCATTACCACTTACGTCGTATGCATCGTTTTCATGAGAACCCCAGTATACAAACTGTGATCTATCTTGTATTACAGTTGGGTAATAGTTAACAGCACCTGATTGAGTCTTTGCATCATTTGCTTTAGAGAGATATGTAAATTTCTCTAGCAATGTGTTAGGTGTACCAGTAATAACTCCTGTTGAGTCAAATACTATAACGTGCATTTCGTCATTTGCACCACCACGTTCTGCAACGTAAGGTGAAGTGCCAGGTCTAGGAGCGATAGACGCCCAACTTACACCACCGTATGCGACTTGCCCATCATACCAATCAGACTTTGCTGTGATGTTGAGGTCGGTAACACCGTTCTCTACAACATCAGTAAGATCCCAAGTGTCAGAAGTAATTAAAGAGACTTTATTGTTAACTGAATCCCACTGGTATATAAAACCAGATTTAGTACCAGCTGTGTTTTGCACCTGTGTACCAACTGTGGAAGTAGACAAAGCACCATCTAATGAAAGAGTAACATCAGCACCCTTGTCAATAATTGCTACCTTAATAGCATTTGACTCACTGCCAGGATTTCTTGCTGCCCATCTAAATGGGTTAGAACTTGCACTTGCGTAAACTGCTTCGTATACATCGTCTGTTGGAATAGACAGTGTATATGGAGAGGTTACATTATCGTCTGATGCTGTAAGTTGTCCAGATGTTGCTACTCGAACAACGTCAAGGACACCACCATACTGGAGAAAACTTGCTGCAGTCCACCATGTTTCTGCGTTACCGTCGGATGGTTCACCGAACTGTTCAATTAATTGAGACTCGTTTGCGATGCGAACTGGTTTAAGAACAGGTCCTTTAGAGAAGGCACCCGCTATTGCTCCTACGTTAACTTCAACCGTCTCAATCGACCCGATAGTCAGATCCCTTTCTTGGATCTCGACTCCTGGCGATAGAAGCGTGCTAGCCATGTATTTTACTCCTGATGTAATAACAATTTTTGTCTAATATTATTTAGAAAAAGTTGCCTTTCTACTTATAGTCCCACATATAACTGGCGTCACCATACTCATCTAACTTCCATTTTTCCTGATTTTCCTCGTTCATATCTATAGTCCAGATGTTACCTTGATCGTCTGTAATCCTTTCATCTTCCAATCCGTCTGATATAAAACCAAATGGTGCCATGTCCTGCTCAATAGCATTCTTTTGCTCTTCATATATGCGTCTTCGGATGTCCTGATCGGTCATCTCCTTAAAATATTCTTGCTGAACTAACCATGCAAAGATGACTAAACACATTACTAGGTCATCATTATACCCTTCGTCCGCTTCAAAGCTCTGTTTGTTTTGTATGAATGTAGTCAACTCAGATACAATGTTGTAATCCTTAACAAGTAACTTGTCATCTTCTATTAATGTCTTGAGGTTAGAGCATCCTTGTGCTTTGACAGTCTTGCTCATTTTTACACCCATCTGTACTTTATTACCTGAGAATCCCTGTCCGACTATTTGCCCTGCTCTACCACGCATAGCACACATCAATACATTCTCATACTCCAAGTCATAGAATAAACTACCAGATACTGCCTCACCTATNTCATTTACTTCTACAAGCACATACGCATTATTGTAATTAGTTGCTACATTGTAGATGATGTTTGGGAATAGCATAGGTCTTACATCTTTATCTCTATACTTTGCAACTAGTCTCCACGGAGCATGCGTGATATCAATTACCACAAATGCGGAGTAATCCTGTGCGAGACCACGAGATACGTCAACACATATAATGTAATCATGGTCAGATATAGGATTTTCATATACGTCGAGAGATCCATTTGTTTTTAAGATATCGTCATAGGTTAATGTTCTAAGTTTTGCAGCNGTGATNAATGTGTCAACAGATCCTAGGAACTCGCACTCAAACTCTTGAGTAAACTGTCTTTCTGATGTGTTAGCAATAGTTGTTTCTTTCCACTTAGCATCTCTGCCTGGCACTTTTGACCAGTGCACCTCTGTCCATGCGTATCCATTTCTACCTTTCTGTGCATCAACCCACAACTTATAGAAATGGTTCATACCGTTTGGNGTGGATATGATTATAACTTTTGTAGATGTACCAGATGTAATAGTAGGATATACAGAACTAAAGAACTGTTCCGCAATGTGGTTAGGTATGAACGCAAATTCGTCCAAGAAGATAATGTTAAATGACATACCTCGAACTGCAGATGCGGAGGTAGATGCTGCCAGTATTTTAGATCCGTTCTCTAGTTCCATCGAACCTTTGTTATACACAACAATACCTTGCTGTATCCACAGAGGTAATTGTTCGTATGCTAGTTGCAATCTACTAAGCAAGTCTCTAGCAGTAGATAGTTTGTTAGCTAGAATACCAACGTTNACGTTATCATTGAATAGAATATAGTGTAGCAGATATGACACACACGTAGTAGACTTACCAGTCTGTCTAGGGAGTTTTGCTATATTAAATCTATGCTCATGAAAAGATTCTATGAGTTCTTGTTGAAAATCCCACATCTTAAAAGGAACTATACCCTCATCCAATGAGATGATCTTGATATAGTTCATAGCAAAATATACAGGATCCTCTTTACACTTGAGGTATTCCTGTATTTGCTCTTTGGTAAATTGTATTTCAGTCCCTACCTTCTTAAGGTTGGGATTACCCAAATAAAAATCTTGACTCATCTAGTCGTTTTCAAATAATGTTCAGCTTCCTCGCGTGAATCAAACCAATGCATATGGTGAAATAATTGAACTGAAAATTTATGAGTAATGGCGTCGTAACCAATACTCCCTTCAAAGTCCATCCAATCAGGATCTAGAAGGTCTTCTGATACTGTTGACATGAGCAAACTTCTCCTGTTTAATCTCATATTCTAACAATCCGCGTAGAATACGAGCACGTGTGGAGTCACGAAATGCATCCAGAACTTTTAATTCGCTCTGCAATTCTTGAACTCTAGTCATATTTAGTCTCCTATGATAACTAACATTTCCATTTACGGAGTGACTTGTTTATCCGACTGTCAGGATCCCTAGCAGTCTTAGCACTTGTCAATCTCTTTTTCATACCTCTCATTCTAGCACAGAAACTTGCTCTTCGCTTCGCTGCTTTACCACCTTTCTTTACTTTACCTGTAACTGGTGCTTTTAAATCACTGCCAGGATTTTGTCTCTCGTATGATTTTCTACCCTTTTCGTTTAGTCCACCAGAGGCACTCTTACCTGATTTCCTCTGCCAATCTTCACTTACTTGATCTTGCGGGAAGTTAGGAACATCAGTTGAACCTTGCACTGCTTTTTTCTTAGGTTTTGCGTTCTCTTTTTTCTTTGCTGCCTTACCTTTAAACTCTTCCTTAGAGTCACCCGCATAGAAATAAGTCTCTCCTAATCTTTGATTTGCATTCTTATTCTTATGTTTCCATGCTGTAGCATATGCGATTGACTTTTCATCCTTTGTCAATGCTCCATCTTTTGCGTATGATTTTTTGATGTGTTTAATCATCCTCTCATACTTAGAACCCTTTGGTGCTTCCTCTTTTACTGAAGCAGCACGTAATCTTTTTGCTTGACTTTTATGCATAGCAACCGCCTTGTCTAGTTCAGCAGGAATTTTGTTTGCCTCTTTTCCTGCATCTTTTTTAAATTCTTTTGAGTTTTTCAATCTCTTTGATTGACTCGCATGCATCTTTACTGCAGCGTCTAGTTCTTTTGGTATCTTATTCACAGCAGCACCATAGTGTTGCTCACTCATACCATTAGATGCATCTTCACCTGTNTGACCTGTTGGATTATTACTAGGAGTATCATCATAAGAACCATATGTGATGCAAGGTTTTTTACCACATCCACAGTTCTTATTCTTGTCCACCTTTTCCTTGACTAGGAAACCATCTTCTCTCTCTTTATACCCACTTGGTATAGGTTTGCACTTCTTGTCTTCTCTACAATAATACTTACCCTCACCACAATTTTTAGATTCTCTAGCAAGTATTACTGGATCATCTGTAGGATCTGATTCGTGAAATGACAATACCCGACTGCCAGGATATAATTTATCCACAAGTTTTTGTGCTTGTGGTCTTTGCATCTTAGAAAGACTTGACCTGTATGTAGTGACAGTAAATTGCCTACCTCTCCATACGAGAGATATAACATAATACCTTCCATACATTGTGGGTATGCGTGTTGCCATTTATCTAGTATATGCTATTTTTGTGACCTTGACTGATGATCCACCAGCTGATGCTGTTAGTGTGTCTGTTGGTTCTTTTTCAAATACTTCTACAGTTCCGTTAACCACTGTGGCACTACCAATAGTATTACCACCAGAGTCTTTTCTTGTGATGACTGATACAGCACTATGTCCGTTATATACACGAACTAGAGTTGCAAGACCCACATTAGATGCAGAAGATAGATCCCCTTCAGCTGCTAATACTTTGATTACCATGATAGAATACTTCCTTTACTAAGTTATTTATCTTTCTTCTTACTTGCTTGTTTCAGCATTTTCTGAAGATCTGCAGTGCTACCAACAAATAATGAGTTGTTAGTTACCACACTTTTAGGACTCTCCTCTTTGATAGATTTTTTGTCCTTTTGTAATGCCATCAGTTTGTCTGCGACATCACCCACATTTTTAATCAATTGTCCTGCAACCTCGTATGCACGGGGATGATCAGATGACATGGCAAGGTCAAGTGCACCATTGACTGCCTCTTGTCCTTTGTCAATCAAAGAATACAAATTACCTCTAGTGTATTCATAGTCTTGATCAACATCGTCACCTTTCTTCAAGTGAACTTTACTTGTTTTAGGTATGACTTCTGCCTTCACATTATCTGTGTTGAAGGTATTATCTAAACCTGACATGTCTTCTTTACTCATAATACGATACCGTTTCACTGAATCCAAAGTCGTCGCCACCTGTTAGTAGGTTATCATCCTCAACATTTATGATGTCAACTGGTGTTCCTGCAGTTGCAGCAGCTGCCTTGGTTCCGTTCTGTGCTCTACGAACTGACAGTTTGTTTGGAGATGTTTTACTCTTGACATACAACACCTCATTACCAATCTCAATAAATGACTGAGTTGGTATGTTCACAAAGTCAACAACTTCAATGGTAAGATTTCTTGCATTGATTGCTGATGCAAGTTCTGTAGTTCCATCTTGGTTCTGATCTGAAAGTGCTTTTGGTGTAACTTGGTATGCAACCTGTCTTGTAGTTGCAACATCTTTCATGTCTGTGTATATGTCTGCCTTTGCCTTCTTGATTGGTGCCTGAGTTCCTACAGGTCCGAAGATGTATGCCTTGACTGTAAAGTTCATAGTAATCAAAGTAATCTTCTTCTCATCAAAAGATCCTTCGTAATCATCACTGTAGTTAATGCTATTCAGTATAATAGGAACATCTCTAAAGTCTGCCATATCCTCAACCAACTTAAGAGTCATATTATATGACGGTTGGAAGACAGGGACTATTTGTTCTGTTATCTCTAGTGCTTCGTCGTTTGTTTTAGATATTATGTTTAGTTCAAAATCTATGTTGTAAGGCACAGGTGTAAACTGTTTCTTAACTGCATTGTTAGTGCTTGCTTTTAATGTTAGTGTTGTTGGTGCAAGTTTTCTAGAACTGTCATACGAAATACCCGTCATCTCGAAAGATAAACGGGGAACTGTGATCGCTACCTTTTGGTTTAGATCTGCCTGTTGTTCTAATCTTGCTAAAAATTTCTGTCTAGGACCGTATGCTAGAGGAACTTTCATCCTACTATAAACAGTACCATCCTTGTTCTCTTTTCTACATTCTATATTATTAAACAGTGTACCAAATCCTATGACACACTTTCTAATAATCTTGTTATACGTGTATGCTCCTAACATGTTAACTTACCAATCCAAATGGGTTGCCTTCACTAAAGTCAATAATATCGTCACCAATAGTTTCAAAGGTCACGCTCTCTGAATATTTAGGATCAGCAGTTGCTTGCTCATCTCTATTATCCAGAACTATTTGTGCTCCAGACTCTGATCCTACAATTAATTCACCCACTAAGAATGTTCCAGTTGGTGTCTTAAGTTTTACAAATCCCTCTTGTGCGTTCCATTCTACGAGGTTTGCAGTTGCACCAGTTGATGCACCTGTAACTGTTTCTGGAACTGTAAAGGCACCTGTAATTCCTGCAGGAGCAGCAGTAAACGATGCAGTTGCAGACGTGTATCCGCTTCCACCGTTAGTAATATCTATAAGTCTTACACTTTTGTAACCAGAACCACCACTTAAAATATTGATTGCAGTCAATGTACCATTGGTAAAAGTAGGAACTAAAGTTGCTGCTACACCACCACTGTCAGGTGCTGATACATTTAAGATTGCTCTGTCCTCGTCATACCCATTGCCACCATCTCGTATGTCAACAGATCTGATTTGTCCTTCTTTTACTGTTGCTCTTATAACAGCAGATGACGTAGGAGATCCACCACTCACAGTTATGTTAACCATAAATGCCTCTGCAGTTGCACCCGTGCCATCACCAGATATTGTGACAGCAGGAGTTTCATTGTACTTACTACCATTGTCACTAATAAAGATATTAGTAACTTCACCATTACTTACTACAGGCGTTCCAGTCGCTGTCGTTCCATTGGTTGTAAGATAGAAATGTTTGACAGTGTAACCGTAATCAACGAGATCCTCGTCGCTATCGAAGACATCGCCTTTCTCATCACTGTATTCAAATAGTTCTGCTTTGAGTTTGTATACATAACCTTTACCTAACTGATAGAATGGTTCTTCGTGCTCTACGAACTTTATTTCAAAATAATTGCTCGTTAGTGGAAGGTATATCAGATCTCCTTCTTGTGGTCTCTCAGGTGCTTGATAATCTTTATCAAGTAGAAGGAATTGTGATATAAGATCCGAAAATCTTTGTTGTGAAATAACCATTGTTATCTCATCTGTTTGTGCTACACCAAACTTTGTGAGTAGATCTCCACCACCTTGGAATCCATCAAAGTTTTCCATGTATGCTTCTATAATATATGCATCATTAAACTCACCTACCACCTCCTCATTGAAGATACCATCCTTTATTGCAATCTCTCTAGGACAATAAAGTATATCCATCCCAAACATTTTGAGATGTTCTTCTACTAAGTTTTGCAATAGAAACTGTTCGTTCCTAGTGCCATGAGTAAAGTAAGTGGTTCTTGCCATTATCCGATCATGTCTAGTGGTGGTGTCTCATAACGACTTATCATTTCTTCCTCTAGTTTCTCTACCTTTGCTTTTCCTTCGTTGTATATAAACTCACCGTTCATAGTAATTCCACCTGGCAACTGTGCTCCTTGGAACTTGATTAGGTTAGCACCCCACTGTCTTTGTATGAGTGCAGAGACATATCTCTTTAACCAGATGTCATTGTAAACGTCAGTAAATTGATTAGGGTCAATCGCTCTATAACATTCTAGAACTAGGAAATCATCTTCGTTCACGTCAGTCTTAAAATCTAAATCAAGATATAATCTATCACCACGCATCTGATATCTAATCTGTTTCTGTCCTTCTAACAGATAGTAAATATCTTCTAATCTTCTATTGACCATCTCGTATGTAAGGATCTCTGTTTGTGTAAGATCCCAAAGGTCATTCAATCTCCACTGATACCTAACGTCAAATAAGTTTGTGACATTCTTAGAGACAAAATCAAACACCTTAACAACAGTTGTCACATATGGTGGCATCTTAATAAAATTATTTTGCTCCTTAAATGTAACAGTTTGATTGTTCGATGTCGCACCAGTAACATTAGTATCAGTATCTGTTGTCATAGCATCCAACATCAACTGAGTATACTGTACTTTTAGATGGGTTCTGATGTAACCATCCATATGTCTTTCGTTGTAGAACTGGATAGCATCATCCACTAGATCACTAATCTGATCATCCTCTATGTTTATTTCTAGGACTGGTGCACCGTTTTGACGTAATGCATAATCTATAAGTCCTTGTCTGCTTGATGGAGTTGCCATGTTAGGTAGGATTAATGTTAAATCTAATTCTCACATAATATGTAGTATTTGATGTCAGGTTTACAGCACCTGGCAATGTGTAAGAATTTAAGTTTGTTGAGTTACCAAGAGATTGGTGTACAATAGTTGCAAATGTATCTGCAGGAGAGAACTGCCAATCACTAGAAGTATGTTGATATCCTGCCTTCATCGCAATAGCATCAACATTGATTGTTGGATTAAATGCAGGAGTAATGGTCTGTATCTCTGGTTGATCAACTAGAGGTGTGGCAAAGTTTACAGCAGCAGAGTATGCACTCTCCAATCCATTGTTATCTCTAAACTTGACCTGTACTGAATATGCTGTATCAAAATCTAGCGTACCACTAGGAACTGTAAATGATGTTAAGTTACCAGTGTCACCATTTGTAAAGGTTGCAGTTGTATCATAGACTGTCACGTTATCTACAACTCTTCTTATTCTCCAGAAACTAGAGAAATGTGTTGACCCTGCATACTCAACAATGAAAGGTGTTGTGTTAATAATGGGTTGTCTAGAGAATGTTCTGTTTGTATCTGCATCAATAACAGGAGTTACACTTGCAGGTCCTGATACAAACTCTGATTCATTTACAGTCAATGTTGCTGCATTAGATGTCAGTGTAGTTGCATTACTATTTGTCAATACACAACGGAATTGTTCTGCAGGAGTTGTTGGATAAACTGTAGCAGGAGTTGTATATGATGCTGCGTTTGCACCGTTTATATTTGTCCAGTTTGCTCCAGAGTTTACTGACTTCTGCCATTGGTAAGATATAACTCCACTTGTAATAGATGCAACGATAGTAAATGTTGCAGTGTTGCCCTCAATCACACCTTGTGATTGTGGTTGAGTTTGTATTGAGATAACACGTAAGACTGTAAGTTCTCCATGTGTAGAAGTAATACTTGCTGCAGCACCTACAAGTGAAACAACAACTCTGTAACGATCTGCATTATCATCAGCAAATACTAAGGTTGGTGTTGTGTATGCTGCACTGGTTGCTCCGCCTACACTTGCATAGTTTGCTCCACTATCGTCAGACTTCTCCCATTGATATGTTGGAGTTCCACTACTCGTAGATGTTGTAACTGTAAAGTTTGCAGTTGCACCCTCGTTTGCAGTTGCATTTGATGGTTGTGCAGTAATAGAAAATGTTCGTTGAACTGTAAGAGTAACCGCATTTGTTGTTGCAGGGGATGCTGCTCCTACTGCACTGATAACACAACGATATTGATCAAGATGATCATCCGCATATGTTGTAAGTCCTGTGGTATAGGATGCCGAAGTTGCACCACCAATTGTACTCCATGCAACATCGCCAACTGTGATTGCGTTACCCATATATTGATGTGCTTGGCAAGCATAGTAAAGCGTAGAAGGTGCACCTACATCTACTGTGATGCTTACCTGACGATTTGTAGCAGTAGCAAAACCACTATCATATGCACTGTAACTTACATCGACTCCATCTAGTGTGTAAGTTACGCCTGTTTCATATCTGTTCAGACCACCGTATGCTGATTCTACCTCACTAAAATATATCGCATGTGTTGTATTAGAAGCATCGTTTTGGTTGAATACGTAAGTTGCACCTCTCACAAACTGTAAGTTAGGTGCCTCTGTTACTGTGTCATAAACACCACCGATAATATAATATCCTTTCCCAGATCCTTGACCGAAGTATGGATGACCTGATGTTTTATTAGCAACATTTACAGTATAAGTTGTTGGTGTAGTAGTATCATGGGCGTTATCTGATTTCTCCCACTGATATGTTACGCCAGGTGTATGTGATGACTGACCTTCTGCACCACCGCCACCTCCTCCAGATGGTGTATCAAACTGATCTACCTCGAATGAAGATGATGCAGCGTTACCACCAACAGGTGCCATTGTCACACCACCGAGTGTAGTAAATGTAGCAGTCTGTGATTCGTTTACAGTAGCATCAGATGGTTGTGATGATACAACAACGGTTACAGTTTCTACTTGTAATGTAGCAGCGTTTGATGGTGTAGATGTCGCACCAGTTGCTGAAAGAACGCAACGATATTGGTACTCATCATATGCTGTAGTTAATGTAGGAGTTGTATATGTTGATGTAGTGCCACCAGTTCCTTCTGATACATCAGACCATGTAGATCCATTAGTGATTGACACTTGCCACTGGTATGTGATATCTCCTGCATCATTATCGGATGTAGTAGCAACGACACCGAATGACGATGTACCACCAACTGCACCAGTTGTATTAGTTGGTTGCGATGTAATGTTTATAGTTCTCTGAACAAATAATCTTGCTGAGTTAGTTGTTACATCAGTTGCACCAGTTGCTGACAAGACAGCACGGTAGAAGTCACCGTAACTATCATCATAGGTTGTCGATCCAGTATTATATGTTGTGGTGTTAGCACCGCTTATAGGAGTGAAGTTTGCACCGTCACCATTTTCAGATTTCTGCCACTGATAATTTATAGTAGCACCATCTAGTGTAGATCCTGCAGTTGTAAATGTTCCTGCAGCAGGAGCAACGGGTGTAGAATTAACTGGTTGAGTATCTACAGTAATTACTCTAAACACTGTTAGTGTAACTGCGTTTGTGTAAGAAGGTGCGACTGCAGTAGATGTGTCTAACTTACAACGGAACTGAAAATTATTTTTAGCAAAATCATCATCTACAGTTAATGTGTTTGTTGTTGCTCCACTATATCCACCACCGTTAGTAACTGTTGACCAACCAAGACCACCATTAACTGAGAACTCCCATTGGAATGTAATTGTAGATCCATCAGAACTAATACCCGCTACAGGTCCGAAGGAAACAGTTCCTCCTGATCCCGCTTCTACGCTACCTGATGTTGGTTGTTGTGTGATGTTGACTACAACACCAGTTCCAGTTGTAGTAAATGTATAGGCTTGTGCATTACCTGTTACATTCTCAGTAACTGTAAAGTTAAACGTCGTGTCAACATAATCNGCTGTAACTGTTCCAGATAAATTTCCTGTTGTTGTGTCGAACGTCAAACCTGTAGCACCTAAAGAATCTCCACTAAGAGTGTATGCCTCAAAGGTTGGTTCACTCGCAAACGTTGTTCCTGTTAGACCAAGATCAATATTTACACTATCACCATTAGCATATGGACTACCAGATAAAGTTCCAGTGCTGTTAGACCAAGTTACATTNGTGTCTATGAATGGATAGAACGCACCTCTTGATACTGTTAGTTCTGCACCCGTACCATTGTAATTAAAATCAACACCAGTATCTACTGGATAGTANACTACAGGAGAACTTTGTCCAACTCCCTCTTGTGTATCTGTTGATGATGTCAATTGTGTAGATGTAGATACTACACCGTCATAACTTTCGTGTGTCTTTCCTTCCGAATTAATCAGTGCCAAATAGTTATTTGATCCACCACCAGTTGTACCAGCTGTAGCATTGTTAGATGCTTGTACTGTAATACTATTGTTGATTGCACTCTCCGCTTGTATGTTTAACCAACCAGATTGTGATAACGTTGATACGTTAATACCACCAACCACAATACCACCACTACCGCCAGGTGCTGTTTGCACTGTGATAGTTCCTATCATGTTTGAGTGCACACCACACTGATAGTAATATGTTCCTGCAGTATTAGGTGTCCATGAGACTGTAGCATTACCACTAGATCCTTGACCACTAGCAGTTGGCGTAGTTACGTTAGCACCTTGACTTGCTACTCTGATATAAAATGGGTGGATACTTGATACATTACTTAAATTAAAATTAATTGTATCTCCAATATAAACTGTAACTCCTGCGTTCGCTCCGTTGACGTTACCGTTCCTGTCGGTTCCAGATAACGTATACGCACCTGATGAATAAGCATATGTAGTTACATTATATGTCGTTGGTGTTGATGAACCAGCTCCTGCTGTACTACCTGTAGTACGTAACTGTATTTTCTTACCAACGTTTCCTAAGAAATGTGAAGCATCAGCTGGATTGAATTTGATCTCAAGAAAGTTAGAACCACTTAAAGTGACATATGGATTGTCTACAAGTTTCTTATCTACTATGCTGTTTATAGGATAGTTGACATGTGTACCAGTTCTAATGTCACCAGCTGAACCTGTCGTTCTGAATAAACTTTTTGCTAAACCAGTTAGATTATTTGTAGTTAATGTGTAACCATTTTTACCACACCATGCAGCAACAATACCCGCAACTATAGGTCCTGAGAAGGATGTACCATCTATAGTGCTGTAGTTTGCTGTACTTGTATATGGTGTATTAGCAGTCCAGTCATATGCAGGAACTAGAATTTTTTCGCCAGGTGCAACTGTAGTACAACCTGATCCATAGTTAGAGAAAAACGCCCATCTATCATTGTAAGATGTAGCACCAACTGTTATTTTGTTTTGGTTAGTGTCTACATTATTGATACCACCATTNGTATTATCTGGATATCCTGCTGTTCTTGCACCCGCTATGCATTTAGTTTGTATAGGTCCTGCGGTTACATCACTGCTATTCCTAAAACCATTACCAGCTGATCGTACAATTATGATATTTTTTTGACTTGCTATAGTACCTTCTATGTCATCTAGAATCTCCTCATCAGTTCCTACATCATTACCCGAATCATTCAACTCGATGTTAGGAGAGTTCTGTGTAGGTATCGTAGGTCCGAACGATGCATTGATAACAGCAGGACGATTGCTTCCTTTGTAGTTACCATTTGTGCTATCGTTGTGATCTATAACTGCTTGATATGCACCTAGTATTGCACTGAATGTACCACTAACATTAGAATTAAATGCCTTTAAAGAAAATATCCTTGCTCGTCTTGCTAGTCCTGCTGTCCTACCAGCTGCAAGAACAGCACACTGAGTTCCATGACCCGCATCATCTTCATTGTTAGAACCATAAGCACCACTATAACCTGTAACTTGATTGACTCTATAGTTCTGTTGTTCTGCAGTACCGTTAAGGTCAGTGACAAAATCAGGGTCATATAACTCAGGATGTAATGCTGCGTTGTTACCTGTTGGTCTACTTGCACCACGAACACCAGAGTCAATAATGTATATGTCTACACCATCCCCATCTCCATTACTTGATTGACTAAACTGTCTGTTTAAATATTGTCTGTCTTGTTTTGTAATTCTATCTAGATGCCAGTAGTCATGTATGTTGACAGTTCCAAATCTATCAGGTGCTACTGAGTAACGACCCATGCCAGGATGATTGATACAATATGGATATAGTATAGATGGTGTAGATGAACTTACTGTGATGGTGGTTTGACCATCAGTTCCTGCAGTTCCTGTAACTACAACTCCTGCAGTCAACTCTCCTGTACCACCTGTAGTCCAAATACCATCAGGTGTCTCAGAAAATCTTAGACCATGTGTAGCATTTGTTGCATCGCTCTGGTCAAATGTATAAGTTCCACCTTGTAGAAATCCTGTTTGGTTTGCAAACCTACTATATGTCCCACCTTGTGTCTGTGAATATACATAAAAATTTGCACCACCTATGTTCTGAACTTTTACATATATCGTTCCAGAACCAGTTGTTGTTAATCCTCTAGTATTACTTGTCGCTTCTCCTTCTACTTCATTGATCGAGGTTGACCCAGATGTATCTACAGATAGAGATGCCTCAGTTGGCATAGGATCTCCTGCATATACTTCTTTGTCTAGTGTAGCTTTCTTAACTACATTTAATGCATTGAGTTGATTGACTACATTACCCTCATACCTCTCAGGGCAATCAAAAGTAATTATTTGAAATGTTCTAAATGATTCTACAAAGGATAGGTAACCATATAATTTCAAGATCGCTGCAGCTGCAGAATCTAGACTATAGTTATCACTGACCCTTACTATTACCTTCTTCATCCTGTGGTACAATAAGTCCTTCAGATATATTTATGTATTACCGTCTCCTGCCTTTGCTAATAGTTTCTGAACTTCACCTTCTGATATCTGTTGCTTGCCCATTCTCTCCACAGGTTTGCAAAATTTTATATCGTGTTTCTCATCAAACACAAATTTAGTTCGTAGATGTGTTCTATCTCTCTCTACGATTAAATGGTACGAGTGTCCGTACAAAGTAGTATTGAATCCTATTGATACGATGCTTCTACCATCATACAGTTCTCCTACTTTGTAAGGACATGTTTCTGCAGTTCCATCAAACTTGATGTGAAATTGCTTTGAGTTTACGTGTTCTTGCTGTCTAAGTTCACTTGACTTCTTCAGTGCCATTTTCTTCTGGTTTCTTGAGTGTCATATTTAGTGCTTCAATTGCACCTTCTAGTCTCAACGTTTGCTCTTTTCTAGTGCTTAGTTGTTTCTCAAGTTCAACAATTGTTGCTTTTTGTTCTTTTAATTGCTCGGTAAATTCCTTTACCATTGTTTCAGCATCCATAGTTTAGAATGATAAGTGTACTATTTAGGGTGTTTTCTTACCCCATATTTGTAGGGTAACACGAAACATTGGTGACTCATTTGATATAGGTGTCACCATGTGGATCTCCTGACTATCGTTTATTACCAATGTGTTTGAGGTAGGACACAATGCTCTCATTGTCTCCTCATTGATTGGTGCCCACACAAAGAGACCACCATAGTTGACATTCCAATCCTCGTTCAGATATAACGTCGCACCAAACTGATATGTATTGTCATTGTGTGATGCCACACCAGAACCCCTTTGCCATACATGATAATTGATTGCCAACTCATCATGTGGAGGTAGCAAGGGTGTTAGGTATGTTGCAAGTTTCTCTCTTAGATCTACAGGAGTTTCTCTGATTAGACAAGACCCATTGATACCAACTTTCAANCCAGGTGCCCATAGTATCTCACTGGATTGAAATTTGAAATCNCCCATGTTTCGCAAGAGATATGATCTTGCTTCTTCNATAACCTCTTTAGGTAGTGCNTTAGTTATTATTCTCATCGGTCAAAAGCAAAATGTGCATACTCACCATCAGCGTCTACAAAATGAAAAAATATCTGATGATAATAATCTTTGTCAGAACATATCAATGGTTGTCTCCAGTGCGGTGTGTCTATACCATTGTATAGTATAGCATCTCCTACATCCGCTTTGTATTCTTTTACTACATCTTGCTCAAAAAATATAGACCATGGTGTTTTTATACTAGAAGATAAATGTAATGACACACTCACCTCGCATGCGGGTCTGTCAACATGTTTTGTCAAAACATTGTTTTGTTTGTAAAGTCTCTCATAGTAGTAGGTTCTATGCAAACGTTTACCAGTAATTTTTTCTATTTCTCTTTTTACCTTGTAGTATAAAATTTCGTATCTTGGATTATTATAAATTGACACAGAGTTTGATACTTGAGTTGGCATGTCAGCATTGTCAAGTATATGTTTACCTCTAACAATCCTNTACTTCAATTCTATAGGGGTAGGGTTCTCATCAAATAATTTTTTACCATCGTTAGCATACTCAGATACATCGACGAGATTTTTGATTAACTGACTCATCTCCACTCAGGTCCTANTATCCATCCAACAAGAGATCGCCTTTGACCTTCTGTGACTCTCCTAACTCTATGTCTTATCCTACTGTCAAATATTATAATAGATCCTCTTTTCTTAGGAGCAATATACATTCTATTTTCTTCATCTATTAGTTGTAAGTCACCACCTTTGTATTCATTATAATCACTTAACTGTAATGAGAATGATAGTTTTCTTACACTACCCTCTCTCTGATAATAGTCAGTGTGCCATTTATAATAACAATCTGGATTATACAATGAGTATTGTATTATGTGATTCTCAAATCCTGCATGAATATCATACTTAAAATTATCTTCGTTTGCNACATTTACATAATGATTACAAAACCCTGCTATCCAATGAGAACTTTGCACCCATAGGTTCTTACTATTTCTTACATGATCTGCTTCTTTACCTGTTACAGCAGCATCTTTTAAACTACCTTCTGATGCTCTAAGATCTTGACAAATCTTATCGCATATATCTGCGGGTAACATTGTATCATACCAAAGATACTTATACATACGCCATCCATCCTGTTAAAATGTATTTCATCTCACTAGGACTAACCTGTGATCTGTGTAAGTGTGTCCAATAAGGAGGCCAGATAACCATCTTGCCAATCTCTGCATTGCATACAAAATCTTGGTGATAAAATTCTGTGCCACCTTTATCATTCACTGTATTTAAGTATAGCATCCAAACCAATGTTCTGACACTACTCTTGATGTTGACATTCTCACAATGCCATTTCTTATATCCTTGTCTAGGCAAAAACCTTTGGAAGTTGATAGCGGGTGCTTCTAACATCCACTGATCAATAGAGTTTAAACCTTCGTAAGTCTCTACATATTTTTCTACATTAGAATGCAACGCTTGAAGAATAGGCATCATAGCACTATTCCAATCAGGGTTGTTGTCAACTAATTCTTTTGTTAAAGATATCTCTTTATCATCTTTAATCTTAGGGTCAAAACCAACGGTGCTAACACCTACAGTTTGTAACTCTAGATTAGATTCAAATAGTTGTATTAGTCTTATGCAATCTGCACTACTTACTGATCTGTGATATTGCTCAATAAAATTACTGGTCAATTTCTTCTTCTTGTTGCTCACATTCTATACAGTTGGGAGTTCTTAACTCCACCCATGATAGTGTGGGTTCGTCCCACAACCATTGTAATACAAGTTGCCCCTCTTCGTCAACCTCTTCTTTAGGTTTGGGAACAGGAGGATCCCACAACCACGTCTCTTCATTAAATGTCCATGACTTAAATCTAGACTGTGGGTAGAACCTTTGATATGTTGGATGATAATGATTACCTTTAGATGGTCTTCCAGATTCCTCAGTAGCAGGAACCCATTTACCTGGCGTCATACCCATAGGGTTGAATTGCATCAACGCTTGGAAATCATCTCTATTATTACAAACAATAACGTTTTCCACTATGTTCTTGTCGTTGACAAAAGCATAATAACCAAATTCATCTGTCATAAATTACCTAACCCATGTTGTATATCCTTGGCAGTCAACACCACCACCACTAGCAGCGTAGATACCTTCACCGTTTCCTTCACTAGAACCATGTCCTAGATAACAACCAGTAGA
>JGI24820J26691_1000131_pt1 | contig 20034 bp, 19 predicted proteins | sample METZYME_5_50m_FD_26691 | JGI IMG/M metagenome (IMG submission 26691) | reverse complement strand
GTAAAGTCAGCTGCGACCGTGCCAACCGATATCACTCAAAGGATAAGAACTGATGGATCTATTTCAACAACTTTTTTGGTAAACGATGTTCAAAATGTTGATGCGTATGTTAAAGGCAGAATGATGTTAGGTGAGGCCTTTAACTTTCAATTAGGATATTTATTTAAAAATAATTTTTCAATTGACGGAAGATATACTCACTTGATTGCAGATGAAAATTCCTTTTTAAATAATGCAACTTTTTACAACAGGCCAAATTATTACACACTGGGGGTTACTAAGCTGAGCAGAAGAAATTATGGATTTAAAATACAAGCTTCAGTAACATATGTGGATGGTAGTTTGGGGATTAATCATGATAACGACTTAAGCACTGACGTGGTATATAATGATGAATTATTATTTAGATTAATTACTACAATTTCTTTTTAAAAAATTATGCTAAAAAAATTAATTTCTTTCATATTAATTTTCAACTTCATGGTAGCAAGTGCTCAGCTTAATCAAGAACCAAAAAAAATAACTAATAAGTTTTTTAGTGAACTTAATGATCTTGAAAATATCACCCCAGCTTTAAAGAAGAAAAAAGGATTTACAAATTATAAGGAATTATTGAATTATATCGATGAAAAAGTTCAAAATTATCCTGAATTGGTTTCATCAAATTTTATAGGAGAGTCTCAAAAAGGAAAAAAAATTCCAATCCTATATGTCAGTAAAAATAATGATTATGATAATAAAAAATTAAGAGTTTGGATGCAAGGTGGGTTACATGGAAATGAGCCGGCGAGCACAGAATCTTTATTATACTTAATTCACTTAGTTTTAGAAGATCCAGCTTATAAATACCTTCTAGATAAAATTGATTTAGCTATTTTACCAATGGCTAATATTGATGGTTTTTTGAAAAACGACAGATATGCTGCTAACGGGCTTGATTTAAACAGAGATCATACTAAAATGATGGCGCCAGAAACAAAAGCTTCAAAAGTGGCTTTTGCAAATTTTGATCCCCATGTAGCACTTGACTTTCATGAATATAGACCATTTAGGAAAGACTTTGCACAATTAAGTTCGTTTGGAATAGCAAACCCTTATGATGTAATGTTTTTACATACAGGCAACTTAAATGTTCCTGAAAATATTAGGACAATAATTGATACCTTATTTGTTAAAAATGCAAAAAAATCCCTTGACAAATTAAATCTTAGACATAGACATTATATGAAGTCTGAAAAATATAAAGGGGAAATTCATTTTAGTACCGGATCAAACACTGCAAGATCTAGTTCTAATTTTTATGCTCTTAATAACGGTATCGCAACACTTTTTGAAATTAGAGGAGTTGGAATTGGAAAAACTTCCTTCAAGAGAAGAATTAACTCAGGTTTGGCTGTAGGATTTTCATTTTTGAAAACTGCATATGAAAATTCAAATTTCATTTTGAACCAAATCGATATTGCAAAAACATATACAAATGATATTGTTTTAGAGCACAAAAGATCTATTTACACTGATGTTATAAAAGCAATTGATATTGAATCAAATGAGCTTATTGACTTTTCAACGACCATGCATAGCTCTAAAGATTCCTATGCCATTTCAAAAAGAGATAGACCAATTGCATATGTAATCAAGAAAAATAATTACGGATTTATAGAAAAATTAAATGATGTTGGAGTTAATTATGTTGAGTTTGAAAAAGATACGATGATTTATTCTGGAAGCTATAAAGTTGTTCAATATAACAACAATTTTAAAGTATATGAAAAAATGAAAATGCAAAAAGTTGTTACAGNAATCGAATATAGCGATAATATATTTTCAAGAGGAGATATATTAATTAGTATGAATCAAAAAAGATCAAATTTAATTGCAGAATTACTAGAGCCCGAGGCTCCAAACAGCTATGTTAGCTTTGGAATAATAAAGACTTCACTCAATAGAAAATTACCTATCTACAGAATTAAAAATTTTAATAATTAGAATATGAAAAAAACAATAATTACAATAATATTTTTACTATCAATTTCTTATGTTTTTACACAGGAATCTGAAAGAAACAATGCTAGATTCAGTCTTGGAGATGGAATTTCCTTTTCATTTAACGAAGGGGATTATGAATTTAATATTTATGGTTTTATAAAACCAACATATATATATAATGATGAAAAAATTTACTCGGATGATGGAGAGTACTCAAATGTGTTTAGACAGTTTAAAAGTCAAAACTCAAATTTGTTTTTTACAGGATTTGCTAAAGACGAAAAACTAAGTTTTACTATTCAGATGGATTACAGCTCTTCAAATCCTTTGGTAGAAGCCTTTATTGGTTATCACTTCAACGAAAAAACCTCTTTGTATTTTGGTCAAATGCAGGTAAACCACAATAATTTAGAAATGACTCACAACGAAGACAGACTAAGGTTTACTAATCGGGGCATTTTGAGTCGTACATATTCTGTTGACGGTGAAGAATTCGGAATATTTTTTGAAACCAGCTTTGGTAAATCAATTATCATTAAACCAACTTTTGCTGTTACTTCAGGAGATGGAAAAAATTCATTTGGAGATGATTCAAGGGATTCTGACAAAGGCGGAGTAAAATTTGGATCAAGAATCAACATTCTACCTTTTGGTGATTTTTCGATCGGAAACAGACTATCAACCATTGACCTGATAGGTGAAGAGAAGCTAAAGGTTCAAATTGGTTTTGCATATTCCAAAAATATGGGTGCAAGTAATCAAGTTGGTGATGGTCATGGTGATTTTATTCTTTATGATGACTCCGGAGATGAGTTATTTCCGGATTATTCACAACTGTTTTTTGACTTAAATTTAAAATATAAGGGTTTTTCTCTAGTTTTAGAATATGCTGATGCTTTTGCCTCCGGTCTTGATCAAATTTACACCGACCCAAATGCCTTTAATTTATTAATCCCAAAACAAATAAGCGAATATTTAGTAGTTGGTGATAGTCAAGGAATTCAATTTGGATATTTCACAAAAAACGGAATAAGTATTGACTTTATTTATGAGAATTTAAATCCTGAGTTTGATTCCTTTGAAAGTTCCGTTTTAAGAAAATCTTCGAATATGGGAGTTGGGTTGTCAAAATATTTGGCTGGAAATAATTTAAAGATTCAAGCAAGTCTTTTCAAGACCGCTTATGAAAATTTAAATAACTTAGATGATGAATTCATGTCTGGGTCATTTTTGGTTCAGATTGCATTTTAAAAAAATTAATTAGTTTCGCAAAAAAATATATTATGAAGAAAGTAATAACATTGCTAATATTATTTTGTACGGCAAGTACATTTAGTCAGTCAAATCAGGATCTTTTATCCCATTATAAAAAATATTACAAACAGATGCAGTCTCAGGCTGATATTCAAGGAGTGATAAATGCACTAACCCATTTGAATGTATTAGAGCCGAGTCAAGCAAGAAAAGATACTCTAGCAACTCTATATATGAATGAAGGCAGACATGTTGAGGCGTTAAACACAATAGGAGTTGAAAAGAATGATTCAGATTCTGATTTAGCAGTTCAAGTTAAAGCCTTTTCTCTAAAGGCAATCAATGACATCGAACAAGCAATGATACATTACGAAGAATTATTTAAAAGAAAACCAAATCCATTTATTGCATATGAGCTAGCTGAGATGAAGATTAGAACTGGAGACCTGATGGGTGCAACTAGAAATATTACCTTTGGAATTGCAAATTCTTCTGGTGATATTGTCAGAAATTACTATGAGACTCAGCAGCCTTATTCGGTTCCAATGAAAGCTGCCTTCACTTATTTAAAGGGTCTTGTAAAAATCAATGAGGATAGAGAAAATAATATCGATGCTGCCATAGATATAATGAATGAAGCTTTAACTATTGCTCCAAATTTTAATTTGGCCAAGATAAGTATTGATGCTTTAAATGCTCAAAAAACCACTAATCAAGATTAATTTCTTGTTTTTCTAATAATTTATCAATTTGAAAATTTAAATTAGAAAAAGAGTTATTAATTTTTTTTACCATTTTTATTTTAATCTCTTTGTCGATTTCATAGTTTGACAGCATTGATTCAAACCTCATAAAATCTGTTTCNATAACGGTTAGCCTTGATTTTATCTCNGGCTTATTTATTTCGTCTGGTATCGAAAATTTTATCCCNTTAAAAAATCTTAATANAAATTTTTTATTATCAATCAAAGAACTGAAGTCATCAGTATTTAGTTGTTTAATAAACTCATTTAACTCAAAATAATTAATCCACTCTTCAATGGAAGAATCATATTTGATTTGATAAATAGAATCAAAGTTAATTTCCGAATAACTCAAAGGTTTTGAATTAGCTTCTTGTTTTTGAACTATATTGACATTATCATTACAGTTAACAAGAAAAATAATAATTAAAACAAAAAGCCTATTTAATTTTTTCAAAACTACGCGGTTTTCCAAAAATAAACACTAGAAGTATCAAAATCAAAACAAAAAACTCCCACCAATATAAGTAGGTTGGCCATTCACCAATCACCATGGGGTTATCTACAGCTGGAGGCTGATTAACATACATATAATTTGAGCCAAGAAGGTTATTGATTTGAATTAGAATTATCATCAATACGTTTAAAGCAATAAATGTTTTNACCCATGAGAATTTGGTAAGTTTCATACCTAAATTATTCCTCAAGTATATGGGAAATGCTATAATCATTGCATGTTTAAAGAAAAATTGAAAATAAAAATAATTATATCCACCATAATCATCCAGTAAAGGTGTAAGAATTGCTTGCGCTCCTCCAATAATACCACAGTAAAAAAGAAATTCGAATAAAAATTGCCTTTTATTTTTTGGAATGAACATTATAAAACAGCAAATGAGTCCACTNATTGAGCATAAGTGTACAGGAAGCTCTTTGCTTATTTCCCATTTACCCAAAATCATTAGGAATGCGTGATTAAAAATAAAAAGTAAAATCATCAGGACAGATAAAAATTTACCATAAAGCACTTTTTTATCATTTGGAATTTTATTTCCTATGTACAACACCAGAAATATGAATAGAGTAACACAGACAATAGTTATTGACCAATTAGTAGATAGNAAATCGATTGGATACTTATTAATGTCTGGATTATTCATATTAACCAAGGCTTAATAGTAAATATAGTAAAATTAAAGTAAGCTTTTTAAAATACAAAAGCCCTCATCNAATTGAGGGCTTTNTGTGGTACCTCCAGGAATCGAACCAGGGACACACGGATTTTCAGTCCGTTGCTCTACCAACTGAGCTAAGGTACCTTTTGAGCGCGTCAAAGATAGATTCAATTTTGTTATTCCCAAAATTATTTTATAAAAATGCTTTTGTAAATTTGAGCAGTTAGAACATAAAATGAACTTAGTACTTGACATTGGTAATAATTTTTTTAAACTCGGGATTTTTCAAAATTCCGATCTGATTTACAGTCACTATGATAAAAACGAAAAAATCAAAATAGAAATTGAAAAAATTGTTTCAAACTACACAGAAGTTTCTAATGCTTTAATTTCTAATGTTTCATCTTTAGAAATTTCCAGTCTTTTTAATAAGTACAATATTAAAAATCTAGAGTTAAATTCGTCTTTTATTTTTCCTTTTGAAATAGATTACATGACCCCAGAGACTCTAGGAAATGACAGATTAGCTTTGGCAGCTGCTGCTACAATCTTATATCCAAATTCAAATAATTTAGTTATTGATGCGGGTACATGTATAACGATTGATTTTATCGATAGATTTAATAAATTTAGAGGTGGTTCAATTTCCCCCGGCATTAAAATGAGATACGATTCGTTAAATAATTACACTGCTAAGCTTCCTCTGTTAAATAGTGATAATAAATTTAGTTTTCCGGGTGATTCAACCAATGAATCAATCCATGCGGGTGTATTGGGTGGAGCTTGCAACGAAATTACAGGATTTATTAATATGATAAATTCAAGATATGAAACGGTTAATGTTATATTAACAGGTGGAGATGCTAAATTTTTGTCAAAAAGATTAAAAATCACCATATTTGCGAATCAAAATTTTATCTTAGAAGGCCTCAATTGCATTCTTAACCTAAACAAAAGTTAATTGAATAAAGCATTAATTACACTATTTGCACTTTTATTTGCTTGTTTAAGTGTTAAATCACAAAACAATACGTCATCTCCCTACTCTTTTTATGGTATAGGTTCTCTTGATTTTAAGGGAACATCTGAAAGTAGAGCTATGGGTGGCTTGAGTGTTTATAATGACAGTATTCATATGAATTTTAGAAACCCTGCATCATATGCAGGAAAAAATATGTTTTCATTTAATAATGAGGGAAGGCTTGTAAAATTTACCGTTGGATTAGGACACTCAGAAACAGATCTTAAAACCACAAATAATACAACTGAAACTACAAATACAAGTTTTGAATATTTGGGATTAAATATTCCAATGGGAAAATTTGGTTTTGGTTTTGGTTTAATTCCCCATTCTTCAGTTGGTTATAAATTACAATCCTCAAATCAACAGAATCAGCTACAATACAAATACTCTGGAAATGGAGGTGTCAATAAGGCTTTTCTGGGATTAGGTTTTCAATTGTCTAATAATTTTGCAATTGGTTTTGATGCAAAATATAATTTTGGTAACATCCAAAATACGGCTCTTGAATATTTATATGATGATGAGTCCTTGCCCTTAGATTATCAAGCTCGTGAACAAAATAGGTCTGATCTAAGTGGAGTTAACTTTAATTTTGGCCTAACATATAAGGGGGATATAAGTGAAAATCTTGAATTGCATGGTTCAATTGCCTATTCACCAGAATACAGTTTAAGTTCCAGGAATAGCAGGACATATGCCTCTGTTGTTATAAACCCTAACACCCAAATTGAGTTTCCTGTCAATGAAATTAATGTCGATCTACAGTCCATAGGGTTGGACAAAACTGATTTATCAATGCCTTCTACTTCCAGTTTTGGTCTTGGAATTAGTAAATCTAAGAAATGGTTCCTAGGTGCTGAATATACTTCTATTACTAGTAGTGTTTTTTCTAATGATTTAATAAGTATTGAAAATAGCGAATTTGAAAATTCATCAAAAATTTCTTTTGGTGGTTTTTATATTCCTGACTATGCGTCGTTTAGTAAGTTTTGGAACAGAGTTGTATACAGAGCCGGATTTTATTCTGAAAAAACCGGATTGGTTATTAACAGTGAATCCATAAATGAATTTGGCATATCATTTGGATTAGGTATACCAGCAGGTGGTTTATTTTCAAACATAAATTCTACTGTAGAATTTGGAAAAAGAGGTACCACAAATGAAAACTTAGTAGAAGAAAATTTCATTAACTTTCAACTAAGTTTATCGCTGAATGATAGGTGGTTTATTAAGAGAAAATATAATTGATTATGAAAAGATTTTTAGGTTTATTAATGTTGTTATTATCGCTGAATACATTTTCACAAGCGAATGAAGAAGATATTAATGCACTATCAATTTTTAGTGAATACGTGAAGGCTAAGAATTATGATGCTGCATTCGAGCCATGGATGGAACTCAGAGAAAGAAGTCCTAAGTTCAATAGTGCAATTTATGTTTACGGAGAAAGAATATTAAAACATAAAATTAAAAATTCTTCTTCTGAAGAAAAGGTTACTTATTTAAATGATTTACTGAAGTTGTGGCAGGAAAAAAGAGAACATTTTCCAAGTAAAACTCCCCTTGGCGATATACTAGCAAAGTCCGCACAATTACAATATGACCATAAAAATGATCTGGGATTAAGCAGTTCTGAAATATATTCAAATTTTGACAAAGCTTACAATGAGGACTTGAGTTCATTCAAGAACCCGAAAAATTTATATACTTACTTTAAACTTCTTGTCCAACTTTACGACGAAAATCTGAAAAGTGCCGAGGATTTATTTACAAAGTACGATGAGATCTCTGAGAAAGTCGAAAAGGAAATAAAAAACTACACCAATATGGTAAATAAATTTGTTAGTAATTCAGATGAAGAGGTCTCTATTTCATCTAAAGACCAGAGACGTGTCAAATCATATAATAGTTTTTTGAAGGCTTATGACCAAATTTCAAAGGGAATGGAAAAAGACTTAGGTGATCGCGGTAATTGTGATAATTTAATTCCACTTTATGAAAACAATTTTGATGCTAACCAAAATGACGGCAAATGGTTAAGTAGAGCNATGAATAGGCTATATGGTAAGGAATGTGATGGTTCACAATTATTCGTCAAAATTGTGCAGAAAAAAAATGAATTAGAACCAAATGCTTCAACAGCTTATTATCTTGGAACCATTAAAGACAAGCAAGGAAATTCATCCGAAGCACTGACTTTTTACAATCAGGCAATCGAATTAGAAACAGACTCTTACGAAAAAGCTAAAATATTATTTAGAATAGCCACTAATTTTAGAAAAAATGGTCTTTTTTCNAGAGCAAGATCGTATTACATGCAAGCATTAGGATTTAATCCATCAATGGGTAGATCATATCTNGCTATAGCTCAGATGTATGCATCCAGTGCTAAAAATTGTGGAGCAGATAATTTTAGCCAAAGAGCAGTTTATTGGCTTGCATCAAAGGAGGCGCAGAAGGCCTCTCGAGTTGATGGAACTCTGAAAAGTGCTGCTAATAAGAGTTATAAAAACTATGAAGCCAAGGCGCCTCAGAAGTCCGAAATTTTCTCATCTGGTAGAGAAGGCGAGGTAATACAAATTGCTTGTTGGATTAATAGGTCTGTTAAGGTTCCAAACCTATAAAATGTGAAATACTTAATTTCAATCATTCTGATATTCCTATTCTCATGTGACGGAGAGAAGGATTTGTCTTCTTTTTTAAGAGCTGCGGATATACCAATTTCATCTGCAATTGAAATTAATACTGTTCACACAGACTCCGGAGTTGTTAGTAGCATTTTAAACAGTCCTAAAATGTTAAATTTCAGCAATGCTAATTTCCCATATTTTGAGTTTCCTTCTAACATTGAGGTTATTTTATTTGACGAAAATAATAATCAAACTAAAATTATTGCTGATTATGCAATTTCATATTCAAATAGTGATTTGATTGATTTAAGAGGAAATGTCATAGTTTCAACACACCTTTTAGATACTTTAATTACAGATCAATTGTATTATGACAGAGGTGAAGAATGGTTATTTACAAATTTTGATTTTAGATATGTATCATCCGATAAAGATATTTATGGTGTTGGTTTCGATTCAGATAAGACTTTTGATAAAATAAAATTTTTAAAAGTTAACGGATTTGTTTCTCTTGAAGATTAATTTCAATTATTCTTTTTGATAATTTCTATAAATTATCAAAAATGTGTTCTAAAGTAAATCATAAAATTATTTTTTATAATTGATAATAAAATACTACTTTTGGCCACTACTTTTATTCAAAAAATATGGCAGTTTTAGGAAAAATCAGAGCTCTTGGACCCGTAGCGCTAATTAGTGTTATTGGCTTGGCATTATTTGCGTTTGTATTTTCTACAGGTACAGGTACCGTCACAGATGTTTTCAAGGCTGATGAATTTAATCAGAGTCGTGTAGCAGTTGTTAATGGAATTGAGATGGATAGAACTGATTTTATGCAAAAAGTCGATAATCTTGAAAAGCAAAATAGAGGTTCAAGGTCCTCAATACAAGCCATGAATTCGATATGGAGTTCAGAACTCAAAAAACTTGTTTTACAATCTGAGTATGAAAAAATTGGCATCCAAATCGAAAGAGAGATGATGAGAGATTTTTTAAAAACTAACCTCACAGCATTTGAAGACTTTCAAAACGATAATGGAGAGTTCGATGAGTCAAAACTAAATCAATTTATTTCTAATCTTAAAGAAATATCTCCGGAGACCATGGAGTTGCAGGGCTCATTAGTAAACTACGAATCCTGGAATAATTTTGAAGAAAATATTGGGGCAATCGGTTTGGAAGAGATGTACTACGGATTAATAGATGCAGGTTTAAACACAGCCCTTTTTGAAGGTGAAGAAGATTATTTTAATTCAAATGATGTTGTTGACTTTAAATATGTAAAGATTCCTTTCAATAATATATCTGACAATGATATTAAAGTTTCTAAGTCTGAAGTAACAAATTACATTAATGAAAATCAAAATAATTACTCGTCCGAACCGTCTAGAGATTTGATTTTTGTTGAGTTTGAAGAAAAGCCCTCGGGACTAGATAAAGCTGAAGCTAAATCAAGTTTAAATGATCTTTTGGATGATAGAGAAGAGTATGACCCAAATTCACAACAAAACATAATTTTTAAAGGTTTTAAAAACACAACAAATAATGAAGAGTTTTTGAATATTAATTCGGCAATCAAGTTTTTTGATTCGTATGTTTTTAAAACATCTTTATCTCCATCGATTGCAGAAGATGTATATAAGCTCAAAAAAGGGGAGCTATTTGGCCCCTATGATGAAGACGGTTTTGTAAAAGTAACTAAGCTAATTGATTCAAAATTTATCTCTGATTCTGCTAAGGTCCGACATATTTTAATCCCATATATGGGTTCTTTTAGAAGTGGACCTGATGTTTCAAAATCAAAAGTTCAAGCAAAAAAGACNGCTGATAGTATTTCTAGGGTTTTAAAATCAAATAGAAGTAAATTCAAATCTTTATTAAGTCTATCTTCAGATCTGGTAAGTAATGAAAATGATGGTATTATTGAGTTTGCTTATGTTGATGGCTTTGCCCCTGAATTTAGGGATTTCTCTTTTGAGAGTAGAGCCGGTTCCATTGATGTGGTAGAGACTGATTTTGGATTTCATGTAATTGAAATTCTATCTCAAGGCAAAAAGCAAAGGGCAGTTAAGGTTGGAAATCTAGCAGTAAAGGTCGAACCATCTGAGAGAACAAGAGACAGCATATACAATATAACTTCTAAATTTGAAATTGCTGTAAATGAGGAAAACTTCAGAGAATACTCAAAGGAAAATAATATTAAANTAAATCCCGTCAATAATATTGGTGAATTAGATGAAAATATTCCTATGCTTGGTCANCAAAGAAGTATTGTCAGATGGGCTTATGAANAAAATACGGATAAAGGCGATATTAAAAGGTTTACNCTTCAGAANGGAGGATATGTTATTGCTATGCTTACCTCAATCAATGAAATGGGGATGATGTCATATGAGAAATCATCGCTTACTGCCTTACCAAAGGTCAAAAACCAAAAGAAAGCTCAAAAAATCATTCAAAGTATTAAATCATCAGACCTTGATGAAATTGCAACTCAAAATAANGTCGATGTACAAACAGCATTATCCGTAAATATTAACAATCCNGTTATTTCTGGGGTTGGTAATGAGCCTTCTGTNGTTGGATATGCTATGGGTATAAATAAAGAACTTACCTCTGATGCTATTATTGGAAATAGCGGTGTGTTTTACATTTATGTCACAGACAGAAGAAAAGCATCTTCTCTGGCTAATTATCAAAATATGGTTAACATGATCAGCTCCACAAGGTCTGGTAATGTTAGAAATAAAGTATACACTGCATTGGAAGAAAAAGCTGAGATAGAGGATTTCAGAGGAACTTTTTACTAATTTAAATACACGATATCTTCGAGAGGTATTATTGTTTCTAACCCCCTCTTTTTGAAATAAGATAAATCTTTATTTTTTGTAGTAACCAAAATGAAATCTCCTCCCCAAGCCCCAAGGCTTTTGATTTTACCATCTTTGTAATCAGAAAAATTTGAATTTTGAATTGGTGTGATTGAAGTTGCTTTAGAAATTATTGACTCGTGTTCTTGTATAAGCTCTTCAAAATGAATTAACTCATTACACTTTATAAATTCATCTGTGATTGTATTTATTTTTTTGATTAACTCCATTCTGTCAAATTGCTTTTTTGAATAATTTTCAATAGATAATTGTGTATTTTGTTTTTTTCCTAAGTGAATAAGAAAAAGATTTTTAATAAAAGGAGGTTTAAATTTTATCTTTTTTACGTCGATTGATTCGCTTGTTTTTTTAAAAATAATCGGATGGTTCAAATCACAGCATGCAATATCATATCCACTACCTTTAAAAGTTGAGAATAATAACTGATATGGATCAACCTTTGCCCATTTGGCAAGGTTATTAACGAAGGTTGAGGAAGTACCTAATCCCCAATCCTTTTTGAAGTTGAGTCTAGTTTCAAATTTGTTTCCCAAAAGATTAGCTAATTTGTGAGTTTTACTCAGGTGATTAAACAGGCTTATAATTTTTTGAGAGGTAACATTTTTCTCACTCTCACAAACTAGGTTATTATTCTTTACAAAAAACCTATCTTCATACCATAAATTATTATCCATATCGTGGCTAAACCACTCAATTGTATTTTTATCACATTTGGAAACAATTAAATCTTGAGTTAATCTGGCTGGTAAAGCAATTGATTTTGCTCCATCCATTACTAAATATTCAGAACTTAATAAAATCTTGCCGTTACTTTTAAATAACATTTATCGGATTTTTTTTATAAAATTTTCCACACTTGAACTACTCACTAATTTATCTTTAAAATACACATATGCATCTTCTTTTTCTTCATCAGAAGCACCATGTTTATTCAATAAGTTTGTCAGGTGCATTTTCATATGCCCCTTTTGTATTCCTGATGTTACTAGTGACCTAAGAGCTCCAAAATTTTGTGCAAGTCCAACAGATGCAATTATATTCATTAATTCCTTTGCATTTGGGTTTTCTAATATTTCAAGAGCTAACTTAACCAAAGGATGCAGGTTTGTAACTCCTCCTATGGTTCCAATAGCCAGAGGTAATTTTAATTCAAAATAAAATATTTCATTTTTTATATACGCCTTTGAAAGGCTTTTGTATTTTCCAATCGAAGCATATGCGTGTGCACCAGCTTCAATTGCTCTAAAGTCATTTCCAGTTGCTATTGCCACAGCGTCAACCCCATTCATAATTCCTTTATTGTGAGTTACAGCTCTGTGAATATCACTATTAGCAATTTCAATAGCTTTAACTAATCTGTTAGCAAAATTTCTAGTCTCAGGTTCAAGACTATTAAGCTCTGATACATGACAACTCAAAGATGATTTGACAATGCAGTTTGGAACATAATTAGATAAAATACTCATAATGATCTCTATATCTTCAGATTTTAAATTTTCATTATTAAATTTAGATATTGAATCACAAAAGGTTTTTGAGAACTCCTCAAGGCATGAGTTAATGAAGTTAGCTCCCATTGCATCAACTGTATTGAATTTGGCAAAAAGTTGATAGTATCCCTCTAAGTCAGCAGTTTTATTAATTAATTCGATATCAATAATCCCACCACCTCTAGATTTCATATTCTTCGTAAGTTCCTTAGTGTTTTCTAGTAGTAATGGTTTAACAAAATCAAAGTATTTAGATATTATTTCATTTTCACCATGAAATAAAAAATGGACTTGACCAATTTTTTCCATTTTGATAACCTCTGCTTTAAAGCCCCCGTGTTTCATCCAGAATTTTGCGGCTTTACTAGCTGCTGCGACTACTGAGCTTTCTTCAATAGTCATTGGCACAGAATAAATTTTATCATTAATCAAGAAGTTGGGGGCAATCGCAAAAGGTAGATAATAATTTGAAATTGTGTTTTCAGAAAACTCATCATGTAACTTTTGAAGTTTACTGTCGGAATTCCAATATTGCTTTAGTATTTTTTTTGCCGAGTTACTTTTTTGAAAGCAGGTTTTGGTTAGCCATTCAATTTTTTCGTCTTTTGATAGTTTTGAAAAACCTTTTATTTCTTCAGACATTTTGGAATTATTTACTAATCAAAGATAATACACTTGACTTTAAATTATTATCAATAATTTATTAATGATTAAATTAATATAATTAGGTAAAATATAATATTTTAGTGTAATCTAAAAAATAAATTATGACAACCAATTCATTAAAACAGGAAAAAACAATTTTTGGACATCCAGCAGGATTATATATTTTATTCTTCGTAGAAATGTGGGAAAGATTTTCTTACTATGGTATGCGAGCAATTTTAACTCTATATCTAGCTGCCCCCATAATTATGGGTGATCCTCAATCGGGTTTTGGATGGACAAACGCAGAAACACTTTCATTTTATGGTACTTACACAATGTTTGTCTATCTGATGTCAATTCCTGGGGGTTGGGTAGCCGATAAATATATCGGACAAAAAAAGGCAGTTATGCTCGGAGGAATTTTACTTTGCTTCGGTCACGGAGTTTTAGCTATTGACACTGAATGGGCATTTTTTACTGGTCTCATATTGATTGTAGTCGGAGTTGGATTTTTAAAGCCTAATATCTCAACAATGGTTGGTGGTTTATACAAGAAAGGCGATAATAAAAGGGATACCGGTTTTTACATTTTCTATATGGGTATAAATATTGGCGCTTTTTTAGGTGCCTTAACTGTTGGTGCAGTTGCTGCAAAATATGGTTGGCACTATGGATTTGGATTAGCTGGAATTGGAATGGCAATTGGTCAATTAGTATATTTTTATGGCCTTCAGTATTTAGAAGGTGTAGGTGAATTCATTGGAAGTGAAAAATCTCCAGACAAAGAGCTAATGAATAAACCATTATCTAGAGTTGAAAAGGATAGAATGATTGTACTATTGTTATCATTCTTAATCATAATTGTTTTCTGGGGAGCATTTGAACAAGCAGGTGGACTAATGAGTCTTTACACTGAACAAAAAACAGACAGAACTCTTTCTTTTTCATTACCTCTTATTGGAAATGAGGTGCCTGCAGCAATATTTCAATCGATTAATGCCTTTTTTATAATAATATTTGCAACAATAGTTGCAAAGTTTTGGAGTGATTGGGCAAAAAAGGGTAAGGAATCCTCATCACTATTTAAAATGGCTATTGGATTAATTATAATGGCTTTTGGTTTTTTCTTTATGACTAAGGCTTCAACAGAGGTTATTATGGAAGGTGACGAAGTTGTTCAAAAATCTGCTATGATATGGTTAGTATTAGCATATTTGTTCCATACAATTGGTGAATTATGTGCCTCACCAGTTGCTTTATCATTTATTACAAAATTAGCACCGGTAAAATATGCTGCTTTTATGATGGGAGCCTATTTTGCAGCTACAGGTCTAGGAAATAAAGTCGCAGGGGCTGTTGGACAGCTTTCAGAAGGTGCGGGAGAATTTCAGGTATTTACAGGTATCGCTATATTCTGTACTTTATTTGGAATCCTGGTTATACTACTGTTAAAGCCTCTTAAAAGACTTACACATGGGGCAGAAGAAATGGATAGTTAGTCATGAATAATAATGATCAATTTTTTAGTAAAACAGTAATAGGGCACCCTGCAGCATTATTCGTTTTATTTTTCACTGAAATGTGGGAAAGGTTTTCATACTACGGTATGAGAGCCATATTGGTTATTTTTTTAACTGGTGCAATTTTAGGGGATAACCCTGGTTGGGGTTGGAGCTCATCTGCTGCACTATCATTGCTTGGAACATATGCTATGTTTGCTTATTTAGCTCCTCTTGCAGGTGGATGGTTAGGAGATAAAAAAATCGGATATCGAAGTGCTGTTGTAATAGGTGCATTTCTAATGACATTAGGTCATGCATCAATGGCATTTGAAACCCCGACCTTTTTATATATTGGAATATCATTACTTGTTGTGGGAACCGGTTTTTTTAAACCAAACATAACCTCGATAATTTCAAAAATGTATGAGGGAAGAGATGATAAAAAAGATGGAGCATTCAACATATTTTACATGGGTGTTAACGCAGGAGCTTTTCTTGGAATTATGCTATGTGGATGGGTAGGCGAGAAAGTAGGTTGGTCATTCGGATTTGGATTGGCCGGAATATTTATGTTTCTGGGTATGGTACAGTTTTATTATGCTCAACCATTATTCGGAAAGATTGGCGATGTCCCAAAAAAATCTGATAAAAAAATAGTTATAGAGCGAGATATGGATGAGCAACTAAACCCTTTCTCATCTATTGATATTTTATTAATTGTAACATTTGTTATTAGCGCCCTCATATTCATAATAAATGATCCACTCAGTAAAATTGGTGGTATTGACACTTTAAATTTTAGTTATTTTGGGATGGAAAATTCATTGTTTTTTGCACTGTTGCATTTGTAGCTTTTATAGCTTTATTACTAGTGCGAATCCCCAGATACACCCCAATTGTTCGAGATAGAATGATTGTTTTTACAATATTTTGCATTTTTACAGTTTTCTTTTGGGCTGCATTTGAACAGGGAGCAGGTTCATTACCATTATATACAAGAGATTTTACTGATCGTTTTCTAGAAGGTAATTCTGCAACAATTTTTAAAATTGTGGATATTTCAGTAACTGTAGTACCACTTCTGATCATAACATATGTTTTATTAAGCTTATTCAAAAAAACTTTTACCGAAATTCTATTTTCAAACGTAATTCTTGGATTGAGTTTTATTATTGTCTGGGGAATTATAATATTTAAAATATATACAGAGTCACAGGCTACCTCTACTGAGGTTCCAATAACCTGGTTTGCAATCCTAAATTCACTTTTCATAATTGTGTTTGCACCATTATTTGCAAAGTGGTGGGATAGTAGTTACAATCCTCCAGCATCTGTTAAATATTTCCTTGGTTTGGCTCTTTTGGGTATTGGTTTTGGATTTCTTGCATTTGGGGCAAGGAATGTTCCGTCAGGAGCCGAAAGCGCAAGTTTAAGTATGATATGGCTAGTATTTGCATATTTATTTCATACACTAGGTGAATTGTGCTTATCTCCTATGGGGCTTTCATATTTAAGTAAACTTATCCCAGCAAGGATGATAGCCTTTATGTTTGGCGTATACTACCTTGCAGTTGCAATTGGGAATAAGCTTGCACACTATATTGGTGGCGATATCGATAAAATTACGCAAGAGTATAGTCTATCTGGCTTTTTTTTAATTTTCACGATAGTTCCAATTGCTCTTGGAGTTATTTCACTAGTGTTACATCCTCTTATTAAAAGATCAATGCACGGAATAAGATAAATATCTTTTCTTATTTTTGTCTAATATCATAATAATATGCGATTAACATTATATATAAAAGTTATTGTATTCTGTTTCTTTTCCACAGTTTCATATTCTCAGGAAGAAATTAAATGGATATCGTTAGAAGATGCTGTTTATCTACAAGAGGCAGCGCCCAGAAACATAATTATTGATATGTATACCAAGTGGTGTGGACCGTGTAGACTACTTGATAGAAATACATTTGCAAACAAAGACGTTGCAAAATATATTAACGATAATTTTTACGCTGTAAAATTCAATGCTGAAGGTAATGAAGTTGTAAATTTTAAAGGTTATACTTTTGAGAATCCTAATTATGACCCTGCAAGAGCAAATCGAAGAAACAGCAGCCATCAGTTAAGTCAAGCATTCAGAATTCAAGCCTTTCCTACAATAGTATTCTTAGATAAATCATCCAACCTATTACACAAGTTAAGGGGATATAAAACACCTAAACAGCTTGAGGTCTATTTAAAGCTTTTTACAGATGATAATTATAAAAACTATAATTCTCAAGAAGAGTTTAATAAGTTCTTTGAGTCTTTTGTTTATGAATTTGACTCTAAGTGATAAGCAATTATCTTTTTAGCTGTTTCCCTGCTAGCTCCTTTTTTATTTAATAAATTCTCTAGTCTATTGTAAGAATCAATAACCTTTTTCCTACCCTTATCACTTAAAATATACTCAAGATTTTTTTTGATATTTTTAGTATTTAAATCTCCTTGAATTAGTTCCTTTACAGCAGGTTTATTTAGAATCAAGTTAACCAATGAGATAAATTTTAAATTTCTTAGCAATATCTTTCCGATTAAAATCGATATCCAGCTAGACTTGTAACAGACGACCTGAGGTGTTTTTATTAGTGCAGCTTCAAGTGTTGCTGTTCCTGATGTGACCAGAGCGGCAGAGGATTTTTTAAGAACCTCATACGTTTGATTTTCTTTAATATCAATATTTTCATATTGGCCCTTTATGAAAAATTTTTCATAAAATGACTTAGTTTTTGAGGGAGCAGCACATATTATAAATTTGTAGGTTTTGAAATATTTCGTGACACTAAGCATTACGGGTAATATCTTACTAATCTCCTGATCTCTACTCCCAGGTAATAGTGCAATTAATTTCTTTCTGGATTGATTAAGTTTCATATTTTTTTTTAGAACATCTAATAATGGATGTCCAACATAAAAAACATTGTATTTCAATTTATTATAGTATTCTTTCTCAAATGGAAGTATTACGAACATTTGATCAATAACTTTTTTGATAGTTTTTATTCTGTTTTCTTTCCATGCCCAAAGTTGAGGAGAGATATAAAAGTGATTTGTAAAATTTTTAGATTTTGCCCACTTTGCAATCCTCATATTAAAACCAGGAAAATCAACATATATTATCGCATCCGGGTTGTATTTTAATATATCCTTTTTACAGAACGAAATATTATTTATTATTGTCTTTAAATTCATAAAGACTTCATAAAATCCCATATATGAATAGTCTTTATAATGCCTCACAAGGTTATTACTTTGTTCTTTTAATAGATCACCCCCCCAGCATCTAAATTCAGAGTTCGAATCCAGTTTTTTAATTTCTTTTATCAAATTTGAGCCGTGTAAATCGCCTGAGGCTTCACCAGCAATTATATAATATCTCACTAAAAATTATTTATATAAATGGTTAGTATTGCTATGATAAATGTAGCCAAAAGAACGCCTTTTGCCTTTTCCTCATAATCATATTTTAGAAAAATAAAAAAAACGATTAAGTTGAATATGGCTCCTAGGCTTATCAATTTGGTGATGAAATTATCTATAATAGAATCATTAATTGTATTAAAAATTTTTGAGATATTAATTTCCTGAAATAAAACTATTACTGATACAATTACTCCAAAAAAGTTTGCTAAAAAACCACTAAATAACCCGATAAAAATTTCTTTTTTATTCAATTTAATTTCAACTTTTTTAGTTCATCCAAATCATCATATGAAGTCATATCAAAGCTTATTGGAACTACAGAAACAAACCCTTTTTCAAGAGCCCATTCATCAGTGTCTTCACTGTTATCCTGATTGATAAAACTTCCTGTTAACCAATAATATTCCTTTCCCAAAGGACTCGTTCTTTTATCATATGTATCTTTCCAATATCCCTTAGCCTGTCTGCAAATTTTAATACCATTAAACTTTTTTATTTTTGACGGAAAGTTCACATTTAAAATCAGTTTTGATTTATTTTGAATTAAAACACTTCGAGTAATTTTCTCAATATAGTCTTTGCATGGTTCAAAGTCAGCATCCCAGCTATAATCTAAAAGTGAAAAACCGATTGATTTAATTCCCTCAATTCCAGCCTCAATAGCAGCACTCATAGTACCTGAGTAGATGACATTAATTGATGAATTAGCTCCGTGATTAATTCCAGAAACACATAAGTCAGGTTTTCTGTTTAAAATTTCTCTAATCGCAAACTTTACGCAATCAGCTGGAGTACCAGAAATACTATATTCAGTCTGGGGTCCATCATCAATTTTTTCCTTTTTTGAGTATAATGTATCACTAATTGTAATTGCATGACCCATACCGCTTTGTGGGCTGTCAGGGGCAACGACCACAACTTCACCTATTTTATTCATAACATGAATGAGTGTTCTGAGACCTGGAGCTGTTATACCATCGTCGTTCGTTACTAGTATAAGAGGTTTTTTCATATCTAAATATATGAACACAAAATTACACAAATAAATATTTAGCTAGTTTAACAAAAAATTATAAATGAGCTCATATTTTTTGGCTTAGAATTTGATTAATTTTAAGACCTATGCGAAAAAATGTATTTACCCTTCTTATAGCATTCATAATGTGCTTAGCATCATGTAGCTTTATATCCAAGAATTTTGATACAAGTGACAAAGATAATCTTGT
>JGI24820J26691_1000130_pt1 | contig 20105 bp, 18 predicted proteins | sample METZYME_5_50m_FD_26691 | JGI IMG/M metagenome (IMG submission 26691) | reverse complement strand
ATAGATGGAAAAAAATTAACTATTAATTTTGGTTCAAAGGGAACAAGAAAAGTTATGGAAAATTTTGTCGAAAAAGTATAGTTACAAAAAATTATAATAATGAACGATCAAGAAAAAATAAGAAAATTACGACTTTTAATGAAAGAAAATAAGGTCGATGGCTATTTTTTGCCACATGAAGATGAGTTCCTAAGTGAATACCTTCCTAAATACACAGAAAGGTTAAAATGGCTTACTAATTTCTCTGGATCTGCTGGCTTAGCATTCTTGGGACATAAAAAGGCTTCTATATTTGTTGATGGAAGATATACAACACAAGTAAAAGAACAAACAAACAATAAAATCTATAATTATGAACATCTAATAAAACCTGGATTCTTAAATTGGCTGAAAGATAATCCTTTTAAAGTAAACAGAGTTGGTCTAGATCCAAAAACTATATCTTATTCTAATTATCTTACTTTAAAAAAAATATGCTCAAGGCAAGGTATAGAATTAATAGAAACTAAAAACCTTATAGATCAAATATGGAAAAGAAGAAAAAATATTAAGTCCTCAGCAAATAAGCATGAAATTAAATTTGCTGGAGTTAAATCAAAATCAAAAATTGATCAAATTTTAAAGATTATAAAAAGAAATAAAGCTGAAGCATTATTTATTCCGCAACCTGAAAATGTATGCTGGACCTTAAATATAAGAGGTGAAGACTTAGAACATACACCTATCCTAAGAAGTTGTTTGTTAATAGATAAATCAAAGAATTTAATGCTATTTTCAGATAATATAACTAACCACTCACAACTTAAATCTTGGCTTGGTGAAAATATAGAAATATTCAAAACAAAAGAATTTAAAAATGTAATTAAAAGACAGAATTATCAAAAAATACAATTTGATCCTAATTATACAACTCAATCACAAGCAAACTCTATAATTAAATATTCAAATTCATTTATCTGTTTAAGTGATCCAATTACTCTTATGAAATCATGTAAGAATAATGCAGAAATAAATGGGTCTAGAAAGGCTCATCTTGTTGACGGAATAGCTCTTACAAAATTCATTCACTGGCTTGAAAATGAGGTCGATGGCACTAAAAATAATTATACAGAAATTAGTTTAGCGAGAAAATTATTAAACTTTAGACAGCGTAATAAAGATTTCAAAGGATTATCTTTTGGAACAATTTCGTCTTTGGGATCGAACGGAGCTGTAATTCATTATCAACCAGAGAAAGAAACAGATAAAGACTTATCTGATAATGATATTTATCTTCTTGATTCTGGTGGTCAATATAAATTTGGCACCACAGATGTAACACGAACAATTCTCAACAAACGAGACAAAAAACCAAAAGACTTCAATGAAATTTCAAATAATTATACGCTTGTTCTAAAAGGTCATATTGCTGTTGCAGCATCACATTTTAAAAAAGGTGAAACTGGTAAAAATTTAGATAATAAAGCGAGAAAGTTTTTAATAAAAAACGGTTTAAATTATGATCACGGAACTGGGCACGGTGTTGGAAGTTATTTAGGAGTTCATGAGGGACCTCAAAGTATATCACCGAAATCATCAGTTCCTTTATTAGAGGGAATGATTATATCAAATGAGCCTGGTTATTATAAGCCAGGACATTATGGTATTCGTATAGAAAACCTTGTTACTGTTATAAAAAGCAATAGAGATGATATGGATTTTTGTTTTGAAACTCTTACTTTGGCACCAATATCAAAATCATTAATTAATATTGAATTAATGAATAAAAATGAAATCAATTGGATTAATAATTANCATAAAAAAGTTTATAAAAAACTATCATCTTATTTAAATAAAAAAGAAAAAAAATGGTTAAAAGAGGCTACTGAAGCAATTTAAACATGGCCTCCTCATTGATTATTTCAATTCCAAGGGAATTTGCTTTCTCAATCTTAGAGTTTGTTGGTTTTCCNCCAGTTATAAGATAATTAGTATTCTTTGAAATACTTGAAACAACCTTTCCACCTAAAGACTCAATTCTTACCTTAGCTTCAGCTCTACTCATGCTTTCTAAAGTCCCAGTAATAACAATCCTTTTTTCTGAAAGCATGCTATCAGTTTCAATCTTTTCAAAATCTTGAACCTCAACTCCCACTTCTAAAAGATTATTTACCAAGCTCCGTGTTTCTTTATTTTGAAAAAAATCTATCAACGCATTAACAACTTTNTCACCGATACCATCAAGAGATCGTATCTCATCAATTTCTTCTGAATTTTTTGAACTAAAAATAGATATCAATTTTTTAAGAGAAATACAGTGGCTTGCTAATAATGAAGCTGTTGAAGAACCTAAGTGCCTTATTCCTAATGAATAAATAAAGCGATCAAAGTTTATGGTTTTTTTATCTTCGATAGCTTTAAATAATTTTATTGCACTATCTTTTATAGTATTAATTTTGGATTTTGAGCCAGAAGTATATACCCATATTTTAGGGGGATTTTCTTTATATTTTTTCTCAAGAGAAAAAATATCTGTTGGATCTCTAATAATCTCCATATCAAAATAATCGTTAATTTGTTTATCTCCAAGTCCATCAATATCGAAGCCTTCTTTAGACACAAAATGCTTGAGTCTTTCCTTAGCTTGTGAAGGACATGTAAAACCTCCTGTACATCTAATGTATTTTTCAAAGGTTTTAACTCCATTATTTTCAGCCAAAGTTTCTCTATAAACATTTGATTTACAGATAGGACAATTTGTAGGTAGTGAAATTTTCTTGTTTTCTTTTTTTCTTTTTGAAGTGATTGCTTCTATTACCTGAGGAATTACATCTCCAGCTCTTTGAACCCATACAGCATCTCCAATACGAATATCTTTTTTTTGAATATCATCATAATTATGCAGGCTTGCATTAGATACGAGTGCTCCACCTATATTTACCGGCTTTAATCGAGCTACCGGTGTTAAAACGCCTGTTCTACCAACCTGTATCTGAACATCAACAATTTCTGATATTGCTTTTTCTGCTGGGAACTTATGTGCAATTGCCCATCTAGGGTGATGACCGGTAGATTGCAACCTATCTCTCCAATCTATTCTGTTCAATTTATAAACAATTCCATCAATATCATAACCAAGATCCATTCGTTTATCTAAAAGATTATTATAATATTTTTCTAAAGATTCTAATGACTTATGGTTGCTTGACTCAGGATTAGTTATTAATCCTAAGTCATTGAAATAATTAATTATATCACTATGATAATTAAAGTTATTTTCAGGAAAAAGCCCCCAACTAAATGCAAAAAATCTTAATGGCCTTTTAGCTGTTTCATTTGGATCTAATTGCTTTAATGAGCCAGCCGCAGCATTTCTTGGGTTTTTAAATATATCTTTTCCAGATTGTTTTTGTTTATCATTAAGCTCGTTAAATTCATCATGCGTTATATATACTTCACCTCTAACTTCAAGAATATCTGGTGCTGTCTTTTTCTCTAAATATTGAGGAATATCAATTATTGTTCGTAAGTTCTCTGTAACATCCTCCCCAAAGCTTCCATCACCCCTTGTTGCTCCCAGAATTAATTCGCCCTTTTTATACAAAAGTGTAGCAGAAAGACCGTCAATTTTTGGTTCTGCTATAAATTCAATCTCTTCTTCGTCATTAAGAAGTAAAAAACTCCTTAAACCATCTATCCAACTATTCACATCACTAATATTTTTCGCATTTTGTATTGAGAGCATTGGGATTTGATGTTTAATTTTTTTAAAACCTTCTACTGGTTCAGCTCCTACTAGATCCGTTGGAGAATCTATTTTTTTTAAATTTGGAAATTTTTTNTCAATCTCGAGAGCTTCTCGNACTAAATCATCATATTCAGCATCTGANATTGAAGGGTTATTCTCCTGATGATATTTTTTATTATGCTTNACTATCTCTTCATAAAGAAAGTNTAATCTTGATTTACTATCATTTTCCGAAGCATTAGATTTTTTCATTTTTCTTACTGTAAGAAATTATTTATTAAATCATATGTGCTCTCATACCAATCACTTTCAGGAAAATTATAACCTAATACTGCTGCTGTAGCTTGAGCTTCGTTAATTAATCCAAGAGATATATATGCTTCAACTATTCTGTGAAGAGCTTCAGGCGTATGACTTGTGTTCTGATACTCAGTAACAACAAATCTGAATCTATTTATGGCAGCAAGAAATGCACTTTGTTTCAAATAGTACCTTCCTATATACATTTCTTTTCCCGCTAAATGATCGCGTGTTAAATCAATTTTCAATTGAGCATCTTTTGCATAATCAGAATCTGGATATCGCCTAGTAACTTCAGTAAAAGAATTTAATGCTAATTCAGTTATTTTTTGATCCCGAGCAACATCAGAAATTCTNTCATAATATGATTGGCCAATAAGATAATAAGCATAGACAGCGTGTCTATTGCCTGGGTGAAGAGATATAAACCTTTGCGCAGAAGAAATAGCCTCATCATATTTATTTTGTAAATAATAAGTATAAGCTGACATTAGCATTGAGCGTCTCGCCCAGGGAGAATANGGGTGTTGTCTTTCAACCTCGTCAAATTCGTATGCAGCAGCTTGATATCTTCCATTTTCAAGATGATAAACAGCATTATTNTATATTGCNGCTAANGTTCTTTCNCGATATTCAGGTCTTTCCCCATCACTAGANCAAGCAAATAGAAAAAAAACTAATANAATTACTACAAAATTATTTCTGTTCTTATTAAATAAAAATTTCATAATATGATTATATTATTAATTTTGTAAAAGAGCTACCAGTTGGTTTAAAAATTTAAGCAGTTAAAANAGTTTTTTGATTTTCTGAATAAACATCATCATCGACTTCAATTAACTCGAAAGAGTNCTCATTATCAAACAACTCCTTTAAAAGAAGGTTATTCATATGATGTCCACATAAGTAACCTTTGTACTCACCTTGTATTCGATACCCTGAAGTAAAAATATCTCCAACAGCATCGAGNAGCTTGTGAATAACAAACTCATTTTCAAATCTTAAGCCTTCAGAATTAATAACTTCATTATTATCAATTATTATACAATTATCTAAACTACCCCCAAGCCCTAGACCAGACATTCTTAGAGCTTCTACATCGCGCATAAAGCCAAATGTTCTTGCCTCGGAAACATTATCCTTAAAATTAAAATTCTCGAGGCTTATTGATGCTTCTTGTTTACCAATAACTTTGTCAGAAAAGTCGATCGATGCAAAAAATTTCATATCATTGCTAGGACTAAGAGAACACTTTTTATCACCATCTATAATTTCTACATGGTCCTTTATTTTAAGAAACTTTCTCTTTTCAGACAATTTTTCTATTCCTGAATTCTCAATTAGATCAATAAACTGACCAGAACTTCCATCCATAATTGGAACTTCAGAACCGTTTATTTCAATATCAACATTATCTACCCCCGATCCCGATAAAGCAGCCATTAGATGTTCTATAGTTGAAATTTTAATATCATATTCATTTTTTATAGTAGTACACATATTAGTGTCAGAAACATTTTTATAATTTGCTAAGATAGTTCTCTTGGTTAATTCATGATCCAAATCTGTTCTGATAAATCTTATACCTAAATTTGCTTCAGATGGTTTTAGAGTTATATCGATTTTATCACCCTTATGGAGACCAATTCCAGAAGTAGATATCTCTTTTTTAATCGTTGTTTGCCATGGATAAAAACCAGAAGCTGTTTGAAAATTACAAGGCATCTTAATTTCCATTAATAAGTTAGTTTATTAGTTAACAGTCAGTATAAAAGAATCCAAATCAAACTTTGTGTCACTTTGTAACCGTTTATTTAAACTGAGGATATGGTATTAAACCTCATAATCCATATGATATTGTTTAATGCCTAATGAAAAAAGTATTGATCCAATAGGTCCAACAATTGCCGCAACTAATCCTAATGAATAAGCAACTAACTTAGGATCTTTAAAAATATAATCAGTACCTAAAGCAACTAATGAGGGTCCTAATGCTAAACCAATTACATTGGTAGAAACAACATACATTCCATTTACAACACCACGCATGGAATTAGGAGTAACTTCTTGCATCATAGTTGTTACAAGCGCTAATGGAAGTGGAACACAAAAACTTGCTAAAGCAATGAAGAATAGCGCAAAAAAAGGATTATCCTGAAACGGAAGAGCAACTAATGATAAGCTTGCGCAGGAAACTCCAAATACACAAACTTTTAAACCAGCTGCATTTACAGAAAAATATTTTAATAAGCGAGCTAAAACTGGACCAGTAAGAACTCCTGCGGATCCAAATAATAATGCTATAATTCCGTATATTCTTCCTGCGCTAGAAAGCTCAAAATCAAATACTCTAACTAAAATAGTTGGTGACCAACCTTGAAGACCATAAAGCATAACCACTAAAAAAGGAGTAGCTACATGCAATGATAAATAAATTCTTTTTTTTGACTTCATATATGAGAGGACCTCACTCCAAGAAGGAACGGTATCAGATTGAGATTTTCTATTCTTTCTTTCAGGCTCTCTCACAGTAAGTAATAATGCTGTTATTATTATTCCAGGTAAAGCTACTACAATAAAGGTTAGTTGCCACGGAGCAATTGAACCCAGAAGAAAAACATCAATTGTGTCCCTTCCTGCTGTAAGGTCTAAAACTTGGGCTCCCAATATCATTGCTAACCCAGCACCAATATATGGACCCATAAGATAAATGCTTATTGGTAAAGATAAATTTTCAGGCTTAAAATAGTCTGCTAAAATTGACCAAGCAGCAGGTGAAAGCGCGGCTTCTCCTGCGCCTACTCCCATACGCGCAACCATTAACTCACCAAAGCTTCTTGATAGCCCGCAAGCAAAAGTCGTTACTGACCAAATAATTACACCAGATATCATAATTCTTACTCTATTGAACTTATCTATCAAACGGCCAAACGGTACACTCATAGTTACATAAGTAACTACAAACGCTAAACCTTGAAGTAAGCTAATCTGTGTGTCGCTGAGAGATAAATCTTTTTGAATCGGAATCACTAGTAAATTTAGAATTTGTCGGTCAATTAGAGAAAAAACAAATGCTATAAGAAAAACAAAAGTTACATACCATCCTTTTATTGGTGATGGCCAAACATCATCTTCATAATGCTTAGTCAAATGTCTTTCCTAGCATTCTATGATCAGTACTTGTATGTTCAAGATGCATTTTATCAATTTGCCATCCAATACCTGATTTATAACGAACTGTATCTTGATATGTTCCCATTACAACTCTCAAACGATTATCAGGCCAGGCATGCCACGCCTGAAGGTAACTTGTCATGCAAGCTTCCCCAGAAGATATTTCATTCTTAACTACTTCAAATGATGAAAACTCAACTATTTGGGTTCCAATAAGATGTTGAGTGGACACATACTTGTCTAAAGCAGAAATAACAACATTTACCCATTCATCTGGACCATTAGCTTTTAAAAGTTTTTCTGCGCCTGCACTTATAGATGCCTCTGGAGAGAAAATCTTGTGGTATATTTCTATCCCTTGATTACGAAGAGAATTATTTTCAGAAATACCTATTAAATCAGTAGCTTTTGCATAAAGTCTTCGCAAATACTCAATCTCACTTCTTGATTGATTTAATAAAATTGATTCAATTGATCCAGATTCAAAATTTAATTCTTTTTTTGCCATTACTTTTTTTCCCGAGANATTAAAATTCTATTCAAACAACNAATTTTGTATATTAAATTACATTTAAGCTATAATTTTTATTAGGTTTTTAGAAGGGGTTAAATTTGTAATTTTTNTTAATTACTAATTATCTAAACTTTTATGTTCAAGGTTTTTGCATTCTTAAAAAGAAATACTGAATTGCTTTCTCATGATGAATATCGAGCAGGTCATGTTGGTTATCATTGTTGCAATTCAAGAAGATTAAAGAATATTCGTGGATATTTAGTTAATATTTGGGCCAATGAAACACTCAAAAAAAAGATGGGCTCAACCTATGACTCTATAAGTTATAATGAACCTGAGGGGTTTTTAGATTTATGGGATGGTTTCCCAGAAGTTTATTTTGATAGCAGACATGATTGGATTTCAGCAGCAACCCCTGAGCCTAATAGAGCTACAAAAAATGGCCTTTCTATAGATGATAGCTGGTCTTTAGCTGATGGCCCATTTTTATTTGATAGAGTCAAAAAAAATTCTGATCAATTTAAATCAAACCATTTGAGAGTAATTGAAAAAGAAATTATTCCAGTTATTAGACCTGAAAATAAAATTACAAAAATAATTCAGTTTTTTGAAATTAATGATGAATTCAAACAAAATAACACAAAAAAAGATGACATAGAGACATTTATCAATTTGATAAAAAATATAGAAGGACTTCATGGGCTTACCCTAAATTTTCAAGACCATGACATAAATTCTGCGGTAAAAGATTTTTATCCTAAGGATGCATGGTGTTTTTCTGAAGAAGGAAAAAAAGAAAGACAAATTTTTTTCAATTTATGGGATGGCGCAACAGAAATTTATGTAAATAAATATGAAAATTTTGCTAAAGGAATTCTTAACCTTCAAGAATGCAATGAATTCAAAACATTACAAGAAAAACTATTTAAATCTATATGGTATGTTGAAGTAGACGAAAATTTAATTGTTTTACCTAATAGAGAACCTTTGCCCAATTTTTATTATAGGTAGCCATATGTTTAAGGTATTTGGATTTGTAACTAAAAATAATAATCTAACTCATGATGAGTATAGAGCGGGACATGTTGGTTATCACAATTCATTTGGCCGAAGATTAAATAATATTAGAGGATATACTTTGAATGTAAGATCAAACCAAAATATAACAAAGGATTACAAAAAATCTTCACTAGTAAAAGAAATTTCTTTTAACGAACCTAATGAGTTCGATAATCAGTGGAATGGATATGGGCAACTTATGTTTGATAAATTTGAAGACTATATAACAGCAAAACAACCAGCTTTAGATAAAGCAGGCCCTAATGGTCTGGAACTTGATGATATGGTAGCAAAAGTTGGTGATGATTTTGAGCACCTTTATTCAGGGTCTCCATTCCAATTTAATGTGAACGAAACAATAATTAAGCCAGTCATGCGGCCTGAGCGTAAATTATTTAAAGTCACACAATTCGTTAAAAAAAATGAAGTTTTGTCAGAAATTTTATTTAATTCATATCTCAAAGGTGCATATTCCGAAAGTTTATCAAAAATGGATGGTTTGCAGGGGTTAATAATAAATCAAAGAACATCTCTTGATGTTATGACAAATTTCTTTAACCCTGAATCTGAGTGCTTTTCTAAGGCAGGAGTACAAAGGAGAGAGAGATTTTATGAAAATTGGGATATTATTATTGAATATTGGTTTAGTAATTCTGATTATTTTTTCTCCAGCAGATTTAATAAGAACTTACTATCATTTACAAAGAAATTTGAAGAAAAATATTTAAAATCATCATTTTATAGAGAAGTCGATGAGACAGTTGCTGTAATACCAAAAAGAGACATTCCTACTGATTATTATTTCAGGTAATAGTGTTAATTTTTATTGTTTGTTTTTTCTTAAAAAAGCGGGGATTTCCATTTGTGAATCAAAATCCTTATCATCTTCATTATTATCTAACCTGTCACTTTTGAATAAAGGAACATCATCATTTTCCCAATCTTCTGGCTCAGGTAAATCTTCAATAATTCTTGTTTCCGCAGATTCTTCAGCCACTTCATTTTCAATTTGTTGATCCTCAGAGTCTTCATCAATTAAATCTGGGTAATCATCTGTATTTACTGGATAATCTTGATTAACTTTTCTCACCTCAAGATCCACAGGCTGAACATCTTCGGTAAAATCTTGTGGCTCATTATTTGTTGAAGTTTCAATTTCAACAACTCTATCCTCAACGTGATCATTCATTCCTGTTGCAACAGTAGCAACAATAAGTTCATCACCTAATTCCTCATCCATGAACACGCCAGTTATAATTTCACATTCATCAGGGTTATTTACTTCATTTTGTATAACATTTGTAGCAGCATCAATTTCTACTGGGGTAATTTCAGTATTTGCAGTAATAGAAATTAATAAACCTTTTGCATCTCTTAGATTAATTCCATCAAGCATTGGATTTGATATGGAAGTTTTAGCTGCTATTACAGCTCTATCATCGCCTGATGCCTGACCAACTCCAAACATAGCTTTTCCAATGAAAGCCATAATTGTTTTTACATCTGCAAAATCAATATTTATCCTTCCTCGTTTAGTTATTAGTGAACTAATCGCAGAAACACCATCATATAAAGTTCTATTAATAATTTCATTACATTCATCAAAAGAAGTTTCAATATTAGCAACTCTAAATACATTTTCATTAGGTACGACTATCAATGTATCAAGACATTTTGATAGCTCATCAATACCTTGATTAGCCATCTTCATTCTTTTAGTACCATCATATTTCCATGGAGTTGTTACAACTCCAACAGTAAGTATTCCCATTTCTTTTGCTAATTTCGCTATAACGGGTGCGGCTCCTGTTCCTGTACCACCTCCCATACAGGCAGTAATAAACAGCATATTAATTCCCTTGAGATAACTCTTTAATTCCTCGATCGACTCTTGGGCTGCTTTTTTTCCAATTTTAGGATCAGCTCCCGCTCCTAAGCCTTTAGTAATATTTGCTCCAATTTGAATTCTAGTTGTTTGGTCATGCTCTTCCAAAGCTTGAGCATCAGTATTAACAGCATATAAATCAACGCCTTTTAAGCCACAATCAATCATGGTTTTAAGGGCATTACCTCCTCCTCCACCAATTCCTAAAAGTGCGAGGCGTGGTTTTAATTTTTCAACTTCGGGTGCAGACAATTCAATTGACAAAGCAACCTCCTTAGCTAGTTAAACAATAATTCAACTGATTCTAGATTTTTAACAAGAAATTAGGAGTAATTAAAAATCCTGTCCCATAAGATTTTTTAAAAAATTCCCAATTTTTTCAGTACCTTTTTGAGTTATTGAGTCATGATTCTTCTTTGATTTTTTTAGGCAATGTATCAAAACTCCTGAACATGAAGAAAACGAAGGACCTCCGATTTCTTCAGATAAACCGCCTATTTTAGTTGGTGTTCCCAACCTTATATTTGTTTCAAACAATCTTTGAGCTATCTCAATACTTCCGGGTAATTCGGATGTACCCCCAGTTAATATAATATTTCTTTTTGCATACTCGGAATAACCTGACTTTTCAATTACTTCATCGACTTTTTCAAGTATTTCTTCGTATCTATATTTGATAATTGAAACCAGATTACTAAGTTTAAATTTAGTCCTAACATTATCTTCTTTATCGTTAGGTATTTCATAATATTGCTCAGAATCATTTGATCCCATAATTGTATTTCCATAGAGATTTTTAATACCTTCGGCATGCTCGAAAGATGTCTGCAAGCCAAGAGCAACATCATTAGTTATATACCAACCTCCAAGATTTATAGTCTTGGCATACACGATGGTTCCTTCAAAAAATATTGATATAGATGTTGTGCCACAACCAATATCTATACATACCGAACCAAAATCCAATTCATGCTCATGTAAACAAGCTAATCCTGAGGCATATGGCTTTGCAACAAAACCTTCGATATTTAAATGCATTTTTTTTATAATATTTTCTATATTAGTTAACGGGTTAACCTCAGATGTTATGTAGTTCAACTCTACGCCAAGCTTATCCGCCATTAGACCTGAAGGATCAGTTACATTTCTTGTACCGTCTACAAAAAAATTCGATGGTACAATATGTATTATTTTTTGGTTTGTTGGAATGTATTTCTTATTAGTTAAAGAAATTACCTCAGAAACATGCTCTTGGTTAATTGTTCTTTCTGAAACATTAATTGATCCTTTCAGCACATGGCTTTTCAAGAAATCGCCTGAAATACAAACATATACACTATTGATTTCTATATTTGCGTCTTGTTCGGCTTTATCAATCGCTAATCGAATTGATTTTTCAGCTTCTTTTTGGTCTACAACCCTTCCATTTCTTATGCCCTTTGATTGGCAATAACCAGAGCCGACAACTCTTAACGCTCTTTTTTCCCTTGTTACCTCATCGATTTTAGCTATAAAGCAAACAATTTTATCTGATCCAATATCAATAGCTGTCAAAATATTTTTTGACTGATTTGATTTATTTTCTACTGCAAATAAATCTATCTGATTAATGTTCTTTTTCATTAATTGTTTTTGAAAATTCTATCTGTAGATATTTCACCCTTCACTCTTAAATCAATTTTTTTATGACCTTTTTCTATTAAGTTATAATCTTTTAAATGTTGATCAAGCTCAAGCAATGCATCACTTACATCTCCCATAGGTAGTTTAATTAAAACACCTTCTTTAAAAAATAAGTCCCACCTTCTTTTCCCGATAAAAGTTGCATAATCAATTCTTTTTCTTAATAAAGGATAATCCTGCAACGCATTTAGAAAACTGTTAAGATTAATATCCGCTTCATTTCCATAAATAAAAAGTAAATCATCGTATATATCTTTCTTTTGTATTTTTTCTATATGATAGCCATCTTTATCGAGGATTAAGATTTCATTTTTATATTCCCAAATAGCTACCGGCTCGTATTCTTCAATAAGTATATGAATTTCATTAGGTAACCTTCTGCTTACTTTTGCGCTTTTAACCCATGGAACTTTAAGAATATTTTTTTTTAATTCCTTTAGGTTAATATTAAGAATTGGAGAATTTATCTCAAGAGCTAGTGAAGATAAGATTCTTTCTTTACTAGATCTTTCTCTACCATCGAGCTTTAATTTTTCGAGTTTAAAAAAAGTTGCTGTGAAATTACTGAAATAATTATTAATTGGATTATTTTTATAAACAACCAAATATATTGAAAAAGATATGAAAATTGCGATAAAAACAAGCAGTAAAGAAATTTTTCTCATTAATTTTGACATAATGCATCCTGGATTATTAACTTAATGAGTTCTTTATAAGAAATACCCTCTTTTTTTGCTAATTTTGGGATTAATGATGTTTTAGTAAGCCCAGGATTAGTATTTATCTCTAAAACAAAGGGCCTATAAATATTATCTTCAGTTTTTTCTAATCGAAAGTCTGTTCTTGTTACTCCTTTACAGCCAAGTAGGTTATGACAATGTAAAGTAAAATCTTTAATTCTATTATATAATTCACTTGGAAGATTATTAGGTATCTCATATTTCGACATACCTTCAGTATATTTTGTTTCATAGTCATAAAAAATATTATTTGAAGTAATTTCCATAATTTCTGTTGGTTTATTGTTTATAATCCCACATGTTAATTCCCTTCCCTTAATATATTCTTCTATCATTAAATATTTACCATAATGCCAGTTGCTTAATTCATTTAAGAAATTAGTTTTATCTGATTCACTTAAAATTATGTATACTCCAACACTTGAACCATTATTTATTGGTTTAACTACCGATGGTATAGGTATGTCAGAAGGATTTATTTTATTCGTATCTTTTATTTTGTAATCGGGAGTGGGTATTTTATTTTTTAAAAAAATTTCTTTTGAAAACACTTTATTCATTGCAAGTATCGAAGCTGAAACACCTGAATGCGTATATCTTATACCAATTTTTTCGAGAAGTGCTTGTATCTGACCATCTTCTCCAAATTCACCGTGGAGAGCATTGAAACATAAATCAAAATTAGATTTGCTTAGTTGGGTTATAAAGTCATCTCTACAATCAATTGAAACAAAATTAAAGCCAAGCTCTTCAAGTGCTTTTTCTACATTTTCAGCAGTTTTAAGACTTATTTCTCTTTCATCCGAGTAACCACCTTTTAGGATTGCAATTTTTCCTCTAAATCGAGACAAGACTCTCTCCCACCAGTTTAATCTCCCATTCTAGCTTTATACCGTGACTATTCTCTACTTCATTAATTACAAGCTCCCCTAATCTTTCAAAATCTTTTGCTGAAGCACTTCCTGTATTAATAAAAAAGTTATTATGCTCTGGCGAAATCATAGCCCCACCTATCCTATATCCACTTAAACCAGATGCATTAATGAGTTCCCAAGCTTTTGCATCTTTAGGATTCTTAAAAGCGCTTCCTCCGGTAGCAACATTTGAAGGTTGCGATTTTTCTTTTGTATTAATAATTTCATTAATTCTTTTTTTTATGTCAGATCTGTTTTTTGATATTCCCAGAAAACTTGCCTCAACAATAATTTGGTCTAAATTTATAGATGAACCTCTATAAGAAAAATCCATTTGATCGTTCTTATATGTTTTACATGTCCCATCTCTTTCTAAAATTATAACTTCTTCTAAAATATCTTTTATTTCATCACCATAACATCCTGCATTCATAGCTATAGCTCCGCCAATATTACCAGGAATACCAGACAAAAACTCAAGACCTCCAATATTATTATCGCATGCAAATTGGGATATATTTCTGTCAAGCATTCCCGATCCGCAAATTATTTTATTATTATGAATTTCAAGCCTGGAAAAGCTTGGTGGAATTAATATTGTAATTCCCGAAATACCGCCATCTCTTATAAGAACATTTGACAATCTCCCGAAAACATTAATTTGAACTTCGGCATTAATATCCTTTAAAAATAAAGCTAAGTCTTCTTTATTTTTTGGTATGTATAAGCATTTTGCTTTTCCGCCAACTTTTAGCCAGGTTAAATTTTCAAGCGATTTATCAAAGAATATTTTACCTTGTAATGCATCATTATTTTGTAGGTAATAAAATTCAGACATTTGCTTTACTCAACTCGTTTACATAATCATAAGCTAATTCAGAAATATTACCTGCCCCCATAAATACAACTGTTTCACCTTCTTTTATTTCTTTATTTAAAAACTCCTGAACCTTTCTAAAATGATTAAAAGAATATGTATTTTTACATGAGTTTTTTTGAATACCTAAGGCCAAGGATTTAGCGTTAATTTTTTTTATTCCCTTTTCTCCAGCAGCGTAAACAGGAAGAACTATCACCATATCCGAATTTCTAAAACTATTTACAAATTTATTATAGGTTTGATTAATTCTTGAAAAACGATGCGGTTGAACAACAGCTATTACTCTTTTATTTGTTAATTCTTTTATTGCTCTTAATGAAGCTGTAATTTCCGTCGGGTGGTGAGCATAATCATCAAAATATTTTATTCCTGCTATTTTATCTATTAATGTCATTCTTCTTTTAACGCCTTTAAAACCTTNCAAAGCCTTACGAATAAACTTAAAATTTATTCCTATTTTGTGAGATATTGTGATTGCGCCCAAAGCATTAAGAAGATTATGCCTCCCATGCATTGGAAATTGGATNTTTTTATATTTTNTTGTTTTTTTATTTCTATTTGAGATTTCAATATCAAAAGTCTGGCCAGTATGATCTCTTCTTAAGTTCATAGCTTTATAATNAGCCTTAGAGTCAGTTCCATAAAAAATATGATCAGATCTTTTTTGTTTTTTNGCTATTTTGTATGCTTTTTTATCATCAGAACAAATCACTGAAAATCCAAAAACAGATATATTATTAATATACTTCTNAAATGCATGTTCAAGATTTTTCATGTTCTTATAGTAATCAAGATGTTCGTCATCAACAGATGTTATCAAGCCACANAAAGAAGGTAAGTTTATAAAACTTCCATCAGATTCATCNGTCTCAACTATCATCCAGTCACCTGAACCAAGTCTAGTATTAGAGCCTAAAGAATTGATTATACCGCCATTTACAACGGTAGGATCTAATCGAGATTTTACAAAGATCTCAGAAATAATAGAAATGGTTGATGTTTTACCATGGCTTCCTGCGACAGTGATTGTTTTTTTCATCCTCATCAATTCAGCAAGCATTTCTGCTCTACCTATTACAGGAATTTTTTCCTTAATTGCCTTTTTGATTTCAGGGTTTTCATTTTTAATTGCTGAAGAATAAACAACTAAAGATGAGTCTTTTGATGTTACTTGATCTATGGCCAATTTTGATTTTTATACCTAGTTTTTTTAATCTACTTACATTTGAACCTTCTTTTTTATCTGATCCTGAAACCTCATATCCTAAATTATATAGTATTTCAGCAATACCACTCATTCCTATACCGCCTATTCCTACTAAAAAAATTTTTATTTTTTTGTTCAGATGGTCCATCTTTAACCTATTATATTCTCTGCAAAATCTGCTATTTTTGCTGAAGCGGAAGGATTTCCAAATAATTTAATATTCTTTGAAAGCTCTTCTCTTTTATTTTTATCATTTATTAATTCTAATATTTTGTTAGATATTTTTTTTGGGTTAATGCTATTTTGATTATAAACTATTGCAGCATTCGATAACTCAAAATTTCTTGCGTTACTCTCCTGATCACCATCAAGTGTATTTGGTAATGGTATAAAAATGCAAGGCTTACCAATAATAGCTATCTCACTTAAGGTAGATGCTCCTGCTCTTGAAATGATAATATCTGATTTATGAATTAGCTCAGGCAAATCATAAAAAAAACTACTAACATTATGTCTTATATTTTTTTCACAATAAAAATCTTTTAGAAAATTAATGTCTTCATCTTTACATTGTTGATTTACCACAAAGTTCTCTAATGTTTTTTGAGGAAAATAATTAAATATTTTATAAGATAATTCAGTAAAGAAAGCAGCTCCTTGGCTGCCACCAAATATTAGTAAATTTATATTTTCTTCATCAAAAATCTTTTTTTTATCTTTAAATTTAAGTATTTCCTCTCTTACCGGATTACCTATAAAATTTTGGTAATTGAGTAAATTCTGAGATCTATCATTTGTATTTTTGAATCCATTCGAAATACCATCCGCGAAATAAGATAAGAAACTATTTGCTCTTCCAAAAACTGTATTCTGTTCATGGATAATTATTTTACTACCCAACAATTTTGATGCAATAAGAGGAGTCAAACTTGGATATCCTCCAAACCCAATAGCTAACTTTGGTCTGGACCAAATAACCCAAAAGAGAGAAATAANTAACCCCATAAATATTTTAATCGCNGATAATGGCCATTTAATAATTCNTTTATTTGTAAAAGTNTCAGAAGGAATNATTATAATTTTATCAGCAGGAAAGTTGTTCAAAAGATTTTTTACCCTTTTATCTGTTAATAATATTACTCGATATTCTCTCTTTCTTAATTCACTGGAAACTGAGTCTGCAGAAAATAAATGTCCCCCTGATCCACCTGCTGCAATCATAATATATGGATTTTTTTTCTTATCTTTCATAAATAGCTAACTCTTAAATGTTATTAAATTCTACCTTCACTAGTTTTTTTTGTTAACGCTAGAAACATTCCCATAGTAATTCCCATAGCTAACAATGAAGAACCTCCATAACTAATAAAAGGTAAAGTCATTCCTTTAGCAGGAATTAAACTAAGATTTACAGCAATGTGAATTAAGGCTTGAAGTCCAAATAGAATAATTAATCCAGAGGAAGCAAGTTGGTTAAAAAAATTATTCTGATTCATCGACCTTATTAATCCTCTCATTATAAGGATCAAATACAAAAGCATTATAGAAATAGTTATTATTAAACCATTTTCTTCAGCAATTGCAGCAAATACAAAGTCCGTATAAGCGTCAGGAAGATGATATTTAACCCAACTTTCTCCAATACCTTTTCCAAATATCTGACCATTCTCGATTGCATCTATTGCAGCTTGTGTTTGTGTCAATTTCGTATTAACAGAACCGCCTCCAAACCAAATCTCTATCCATGCATCAAGCCTTGATGCAAAGTGAGGAAAATTAAAGTAGAAGAAAATAATTGTTAACATAGAAATTAAACCAGCAGGTGCAATTATAAGCCAAGGAAAACCTTGAATAAAAACTAAACACGAAATTGTTATAAATAATAATATAGTTTGCCCTAGGTCAGGTTGAAGCATAAGAAGTGAGGCAACTATAATAAATAATAACCCTGGAATAAGGCTATATTTCGAATTGTTTTCTTGTTTTGATCTTGCAAAAAACCAAGCAGAGAGAATAATTAAACAAGGTTTTAAAAATTCAGAAGGTTGAACAGTTATAATTCCAAAAATCGATATCCATCTTGAAGCTCCTCCACTTGTTAAACCTATAATTAATGTTAATAAGACGCCAAATAGACTCAAAACAAATAAAATCAAAGATATTTTGCGTGTATGTTCCTTTGGTAAAATTGAAATTGTTATCATTAAAAAAATTGAGACGAATAGAAAGATTGATTGTTTAATTAAAAAATAATACTGACTTGCCTTAAGATGACCTGCTTCAACAGGACTTACAGCTAAAGAGAAAAATAAGCCACTTAGACCAAGAAAAATGATGCCAAAAAGCATATATCTATCTACAGTGAACCACCATTCACCAATAGGACCCATGTTAGTTCTAGATATTCTTAACATTCAACCTCTAAATTATTCACAATTTTTGTGAACATATTTCCTCTATCTTGATAATCATTAAACTCATCTTGTGAACTACAGCCAGGCGATAATAGAACACAACCTTTTTGATCTTTTAACGCTTCCTCATATGCAGATCTTGTTGCATTTTCTAAATTGTAAGAAACTTCAAAATTAATATTCTTAGGAATAATTTTACTTATTTGTTTAGATGATGAGCCAATTAAAAAAATTTTTTTAATATTCTGATTTGAAAGATCTAGTTTATTAAGATCATTGTCTTTAGATAATCCTCCAAGTATCCAGTAAATGTCATTAAACTGATTTATTGCAAAGTTTGCTGCTGCTGGATTGGTAGCTTTAGAGTCGTTAACAAAATTTATACCATTTAAAGAGCATATTTCGTCAATTCTATGGTTAAGGTTTTTATATTTTGATAATTCATCAAAAACAAAATCTCGGTTGATTCTTAATATATCTGTAACTTTTATTAATGCTGGAAGAATATATTTTAAAACTCTATTTTTATTCAGATTTAAATTAGGAGTATTTGTTTTTAATTCATTGAAGTAAATTTTTCTTGGCGAAGGATTGATTTCATCCAATATTTTTTTGGACAAATAAGTATTATCTAAAATTGCATAGTCTTCATCTTTTTGATTTAAGAAAATTTTTATTTTAGTTTTTTGATATTCCTCAAAAGACCCATACCTCTCAGCGTGATCCTCAGTAATATTCAACAATATTGAAATATCAGCTTTGAAATCCTCAATTAATTCTAATTGAAAAGATGAGATTTCAAAAATAATAATATCACATTCATTAATATTCAAAGATAATGCTGGTATACCTATATTTCCCCCTAAAGAAACCTTTAATCCAGATTTTGAGAGAATTTCATACAAAACAGTGGCAAATGTTGATTTTCCGTTTGTACCAGTTACAGCAATAATTTTCTTATTTTTAAAATTTTGGAATTCTTGATAAAAAACTTCAATATCCCCAATAATCTTAATATTATTTTTTTTAGATTCTTTTATAATAAAGGAATTCATTCCAAAATTTATAGGTATTCCAGGTGATGAAATTAACAGATCAATATTTTCCCAAGGCCAATCTCTAGGGTCTAAAAACTGATAACCTTTTTTTTCTAATTCTTTCCTTTTCTTTTCAGAATCATCCCATATAAAAATATTTTTTTTATTCTTAAGCTTATTTAATACCTCCAAACCACTTAATCCTAAACCATAAATAATAATATTTTCATAATTTTCTAACATTATTTACTTACCTTATTTTTAATGTTGCAAGACCTATGATTGCTAAAACAAAAGATATAATCCAAAATCTAATTACGATAGTTGACTCAGACCAACCTTTTTTTTCAAAATGATGATGAATTGGCGCCATCCTGAAAACTCTCTTTCCAAAAACCTTATATGAGAAAACTTGAATAATGACAGACATTGCCTCAAGAACAAAAATTCCTCCAATTATTATAAGAACTAACTCATGTTTTGTAATAACTGCTATAGAGGCTAAAATAGCGCCTAAAGAGAGAGAGCCAGTATCGCCCATAAAAATCATTGCTGGAGGAGCGTTAAACCA
>JGI24820J26691_1000129_pt1 | contig 20203 bp, 13 predicted proteins | sample METZYME_5_50m_FD_26691 | JGI IMG/M metagenome (IMG submission 26691) | reverse complement strand
AGAGCAAGGTGATTATTATGACATTGTTCCCGGTCCATATGATATTTGGGCTATAAGATACGGCTACACACCAAATTTAGATGAAAAACAACTTAATGAGATTATAAAGGAGTCTGAAAAACCAGAGTTGATGTTTGCTAACGATTCAGAATCTATGGGTTACCCGGGTTATGGTATTGATCCGAGAGCAATGACAAATGATCTTTCTAGTGATCCAATAGAGTATTCTATAAACAGAATTAATCTGATAAATCATGTTCAAGANAATCTCCCGAACAAACTCAGAGATAAAGTTGAAAGTTGGGAAGAATACCGAAATGCTCATGCCGTACTAATGAGATCATATGATCGAGCGTTAAATATCATTTCAAGATATATCGGGGGTGTTTATGTTGAAAGGTCAAATCCCCAGAATGAAGTAACAAAAGATCCGTATAGCCCTGTGCCATACGATTATCAGAAGAAAGCAATGTATGCGTTATCCGAATACGCTTTTTCAACTGAGGCATTTCCAATCAACTCAGAATTACTAAGGCTTGTGCAGATTGAGAGAAGAGATCAAGATCTTAGAGGAGAACAAGAGGATCCTCAAATTCATAAGCTGATACTGAGCATGCAATCAAGAGTGCTTAACCACCTTTTGAATGCAAAGACTCTTTATAGATTAAGTGATACTGGACTTTATGGTAATACCTATAGTGTTGACGAAATGATGGAAGATTTAACAAAAGCCGTCTTCAGTGGAGATCCAAGAAATCAAGTTTCGACAATTAGAAGGAATCTTCAAGTAAATTATGTAAGACGTTTGATTGAAATTATGTCGCAAGACTATTATGACGAACTGGCTACATCTGCTGTTTACAATTCCCTAAGGGACATACAAAAAATTTCTAGGAAGTCATCGTCACATCCGCCAACAAAGTCACATAGAAAGTATCTTAATTGGATCATCAGCTCTGCTTTGGATCTCGCTAACTAGAGATAATCGAAATATATACTTTTAACGGCATAAATCTACCTAGGCTCCCTATACATTGTATGTATAGGCGGACCATCACCAAATTGGAACTTTTTTAAAGTTTCAAATCCATGTCTCTCATATAAGGTCATGTTTCTTGGATTGGATGATTCAAGATAAGCAGGCTCATGATGAATATCAATTTCGGTCAAAGAATATTCTAGAAGGAGAGATCCAATTCCTTGAGAGTGTACACGAGGGTCTACTCCTAAATATTCTAAGTACCATGCATCTTTAGGTTTGCTCTTCTCGAACTCCTCGAAATACAGAAAAATATCGCTCTGAGAATTTATTGGGAGATCTTTCATAGTTTCTTCAAGGGCATCGAATTGAACTTCATAAAAAGGCTTAAACCAAACCGCTAACCCNGAGAGGTCTTCAGTTCCAAAAAGAGTTTTTGTTTCAATAGACTGACTTACAGCATTCTTAAACCATAAAAAGGAGTTTTTGAAATAAATTACCGGATCAGGCATCAAATATCTCTGTAATGGGTCACCAGAAAAGGCAAGCAATAAAGTATTTACCGCAGCTAATTCGTTTTTTTTATTTATATCCTTTACTTTATTCATTAAAAGTAGGAATTAGGAAACTTCTTTGAGGAATTTAAGTAACAACTCATTTACTTCCTCTGGAGCTTCCTGTTGCGTCCAATGACCAATGCCTTCTAGTTCTTCTGCAAAAATAAGGTTTTCGTAATTTGCGTTTATGCGATTTATCAGAGGTTCATCTGAAGATATGAAAAAATTAACTGGGTCTAAAGTTCCAGTGATAAAGAAGGCAGGCTGAGATAGCTTTTTATCAAGTTCAGAGAGTTCATTCCAATCTATGTTTTGAGCCCTATAACGATTGAAGGGGCCTCTCAATCCGCTAATTTCAAACTGACTTACAAAGTAGTCTAAATCNGTTTTAGTGAACCAGTTCGGAAAGTCATCAAAAACCTCCATGCCTTCAAGAAAAGAGGAATTTTTATCTTTCATTGGAACTAAGCCACTTTGCCCTTTTTCCAAATTTTTCTTCATCCCTCTACCATCACTATTTGTATAGGTAATAAATAGAGATTTCTCTAAATCAGATTCGAATTCTGCCTCTGCAATCCCTTCCTTTTGAAAATACAATTGATAGAAAAATTTATCTTTATAGATCTCCTTCCAAAGATCTAGAGCTGGCATAGGACCCCGTCCTGTGAAAGGTACCGACAACGTTCCAGTTGCGGTAATACGGTCTTCATTCAAAGCTGCTGTATGAAGCGCTATAGGACCTCCCCAATCGTGACCTATAGTGATTGCAGTCTCATATCCCAAAGCATCGATAATTCCTATCACATCCTTAGTCATATTTTTCATTGTGTAAGCTTCGATTTCATGAGGTTTTTCAGATTCTCCATATCCCCTGACGTCATAAGCTACAGCTTTATATCCAGCTTCTGCAACAACTGGAAGTTGGTGTCTATAGCTGTACCAGCTCTCTGGCCAACCATGACAAAAAATTACTAATGGTCCCTCTCCCATCATCGCAAGCCTCAGTTTTATTCCATTGCTCTGTATATGTCTAAATTCTATTTCATTCATATTTTCTTCACCTTTATATTGATATGACCCTTTCGATTAGCCAATAAGTGCCAAGTCCTCCGATAAAATAACTTGCAAAAGAAGTAACCTCAATCTTTATTTTTTTTGAATTGAGTAGGTAAATTATTAACCCAAAAACAGGTAGTACGGTCAATTGGCCTATCTCTATGCCTAAGTTGAATAAGAACAAAGATAAAAATAGATTTTCATTATTGATTCCAATCTCAGTCAAAGCTCCTGCGAAACCAAGACCATGAAGTAAACCAAACCCAAAGGCTATTAACCACGGAGTTGAATCATATTTTTGTTTATCACCTACTTCAAGGGCTAAATAAATAATTGTTAAAGCTATAAAAGCTTCTGTAGATGCTTGTGGCACACTTACTAAATCTAATACCGACGCAGCCAAAGTAATACTATGAGCCAATGTAAAAGCAGATATTGTTTTTACAAGGTTGAGAGTTCCTGAGACTAAGAATAAGAGACCAAAAACAAATAACATATGATCTATTCCACTCAATAAATGTTCGATACCAAGCCAAAAATAACTGGTAGGGTAAATGCTTATTTCTCTCGGTATATCGAATTTTGAAGAATTTATTGTTGCCAAGCCCTCAAATGAGGTCTGGTCTAAAAATTTTACACTTACTAAAGCATCCGTGAGCCTGGAAAGCCCTCTAAAAGAAATTTCCTTACCTTTTAGAGTTTCATCACAATTAATTTCAATTTTCGAAACTAGATATTTGCCTTTTACTTCGGGTAAATTTCTTTCACTCTCTTCACAATCAGTAAAACTCACTTCTGCTGGAAGCCCTACTGCATTAGAAGGGTACATCCATAAACCTGAATAAGACCCTCCCTGTCCTTCTTCAAGAGTTAATCTGGCTGGATTCATCTCATGTGCTGAGGCTTGGAAGGCAATTAGCAATCCAAAATAAAAAATAATAAATTTATTCAGATGCTTCATTGAAATCAGCCAATATTTCAATTTGATATTTTGACCTTAATTCTTTTAGGTATTCTTTCACAGAATTATTTTGTTTCTCAATAATCACATCACTGGCGACAAGATTTTCAATATCTTTCAAGTTAGGCAAAAAAGGATCGGTTATAGAATTGATATACACTAAGTGATAACCATACTCAGACAATAAAGGGCCTGTCCATTCTTTAACGACGGCAGTCTGAATTTTGTCTGAAAAGTTAGATCCAAAAGATCTTTCAATCTCAGTGATTGTTTTAGAAGAAAAGTTTTTTCCGAGGAGAAAAGGCTCACCAAAATTACTATTGGAGGATCCTGATTTTATTTGATTCAGAGCACTTATGGCCTGATCTGAATTACCTTCTTCATCGCTGAAGTAAATATGAGAAAAGGTGATCTTCTTTTCTACCTTATATTTTTCTTTATTTGCTTCATAAAAAATATTCAGTTCCTCTTCAGTAGGAACTGAAGAAACAGCCTCCTGTCTGAGAAATCCTATTTTTTGAGCTAATCTTCTTTTGATAATTATGTCGTTCTTATCCAGTCCCAATTTAATAGCTTCTCTGTAGAGAATTTCTTCATCAAGAAGTTGTTTTATTATTCCATCGATTTCTTGAAGGGTAGGCTCTCTTCCTACTTGATTAACCCAAGTTCCAATCAAAGAATTAATTTCGGACTCAAAGATCGTTATGTTATTTTCATTTTCCTTGTTAGAAAATAAATCCACAAAAAGGATTACTATTCCTAAAATGAGAAAAATAAATAATCGCTGTTTCACCTGAGAAAATAAAATAATATCAATACGTTAAGAAGATATATTAAGTTGACTACCAAGTATCTATATTTGGTCTTTTTTTGCCGTCTCTAGATTTTTTGGGAAGAGATTTTAGGGCGCTGGAAACCCAATTTCTAGTCTCCGCGGGATCTATAACATCATCAAGTTCAAAGTGTGAAGCCATATTCACAGCTCTTCCTCGATGATAGCTATCTGCAACCATTTTTTCGTAAGCTTCAATCCTTTTCTTAGGATCTTTTATAGCTTCAAGCTCTTTTCTATAACCAAGTTTGACAGCGCCTTCCAGACCCATCCCTCCAAATTCGCCAGTAGGCCAAGTAACCGTAAATAGTGGGATTTTAAAGCTGCCTCCAGCCATAGCTTGCGCTCCCAGACCATATGCCTTTCTGATTACGACAGACATAAGTGGAGTTTGCACATTGGCACCGACGACAAACATTCTCGCTGCATGCCTAATTAAGGCAGATTTCTCGCTTTCAGGTCCAACCATTATCCCTGGGCAGTCTATAAGAGAAAGTATAGGAATATCAAAAGCATCACATAATTGAATAAACCTAGATCCTTTATCTGCTCCAGGTGAATCTATAGCTCCTGAAAGATGTCCTGGATTATTAGCAACAATGCCAACTGGCTTACCTTCAATTCTAATAAAAGAAGTAATTATTCCAGGAGCCCAGTCTTTTCTTATCTCCAAGACAGAATCAATATCAGCTATCCCCTCGATGATATCTCTCATATCGTAATACCTAAGTCTATTTTCAGGAACTGCAAATCTAAGTTTTCTTGAATCGGGTTCTTTCCATTTTTTTAGTGGACCTTGAAAATAGGAAAGATATTTCTTAGCAACTTCAACAGCCTCTGCTTCATCTTTTACTGCAATATCTACAACACCATTAGGAACTTGCACATCCATCGGACCAACCTCATCAGGAGTAAATACTCCTAATCCACCACCTTCTATCATCGCTGGCCCTCCAACACCTATATTAGAATCTTCAGTTGCAATAATCACATCACAACAGCCTAAAAGAACAGCATTTCCAGCAAAGCATCTGCCTGTTGTTATTCCGATAATTGGAACTAATCCTGATAGTTGAGCAAAGTAAGTGAAGGCCAAACAATCAAGGCCTGCAACACCCGAAGTATCAGTATCACCTGGCCTTCCGCCCCCGCCCTCAGCAAATAAGATTGTAGGAAGTTCGTTTTGTTCAGCAATTTCAAACATTCTATCTTTCTTGGCATGATTCATTTTTCCCTGCGTTCCTGCCAAAACCATATAATCGTAAGACATGGCCATAACTCTGGACGATGTTTCAGGAAATAAATCTCCATTTACATGACCCAAACCACAAACCATTCCATCGCCTGTGGTATTCTTTATTAAGTCCTCTTCACTTCTTCTGCGTCTTTGAGCTGCCATTACAACAGAACCATATTCAAGGAAACTGCCTTCATCGCAAAGATGCTCTATATTCTCTCTTGCTGTCCTATGACCTGTGCCATGTCTTTTTTTGACAGCCTCCGGTCGATTTATATCATGACTTGCTTCTTTTCTATCCAAAGCTTCTCTAAGATCAGGCCTTATCCAATCTAGGTCGAACTCTTCATTTTTAAGAGAAATTTGTTTTTTAACCTCTGCGAGACGGATTTTCATCAAAGAATGGCCTTCAAATACAGTATCCTGTTCTGACACAGTTATATCTTCAACTATTCCGCTGACTTGAGATACGATTTCATGTTCCATTTTCATGGCTTCCATTATTCCTAATGTCCTACCCTCCCAAACACTATCTCCAACTTTTACATCGAATTTAACTATCATCCCTTGCATTGGTGCATCTACGCTCTCATAGCCTGCTTGAATATCCTGCTGTCTAAGCTCTAATATATTTTCAGATTGATCAATAAATACTCCACCAGATTTGCCATGGTCTAACACCGCAAGAGGATCTAGATCCTCTATTTTTCCTCTCTTAGATTTGTCTTTTTGAATACTTCTTTTGATATCAGTTAAGTCAGCATGATTTTGTAAGTTGGTTAATGACTTTAAGTTGTCTGCAAAAAAGTTTGTATGAACTTTATTATTTTTAAAATCTTTATTTATTAAAACATTCTTCAATATGTCCAAGTTTGTTGGAACTCCGCTGATTTTAAATTCACACAAAGATCTGTGGTTTCTCTTAACGGCCTGTTTAAAATTATCTTCAGCAGAATATGTAATTATTTTTGCAATTAAAGAATCAAACAAAGGGTTTGTCTCGTAACCTGAATACCCATAGCTATCGGCTCTCACTCCAGGACCTGAAGGCAGATCAAATATTTCAAATTTTCCTCCTCCTGGATTCGCATTTCCTTGCGAATCAATCGTTTCCATATTGACTCTTGATTGAATGGCATAACCTTTTGGTTCGGGTATGTTTGATTGATCGAGTTTTATTTGCTCCAAAGTTTTACCAGAAGCAATCTGAAGTTGTGCCTTAACAAGATCTACTGATAATACTGATTCGGTAACTGTATGTTCGACTTGTAAACGAGGATTACATTCTATAAACCTAAAATCATTCTTTTCAATATTTACCAAAAATTCAATAGTCGCTAAGCCTTCATATTTTAATTTTTTTCCAAGCGCCAAAGATGCATCGATCATTTTTTGTTTAAGGCCTAAGCTGAGGCTTGGACTAGGAGCTATTTCTATCAGTTTCTGATAACGCCTCTGAATTGAGCATTCTCGTTCATGAAGATGACTTACAGCACCTGTACCATCGCCCAGAATTTGAAACTCAATATGCCTATAATTTTGCAGATATTCCTCTAGGTATAGATCTGAAGAATTAAACGAGGCTTTAGCTTCCGATGCCGCCCTATCATAAGATTGTTTCAATTCTGATATCTGGGAGACAACTCTCATCCCCCTTCCACCTCCACCAGACGATGCTTTTATTAAGACAGATGAATTCTTTTTTAAAGATTTCATGAAGTTTTGAGCCTGTCTGAAGCTAGTGGCTTTTTTGGTCCCTTGAATCACGGGAATATCTAGATTTATAGCAAGTTCCTTAGCAGCATTTTTATCCCCAAAAACCTTTAAGGCTCTCTCACTTGGTCCAATGAATTTTATTTTTGCTCTCTTNGANGNAGCTGCAAGAGAAGGATTTTCACTTAAAAAACCATAACCAGGATGAATTGCATCCGCATTAAATTTCTTTGCTGTAGCAATTATCTCTTTGATATTTAGGTACGCTTGCGATCCAATTCCATTGATTTTGTAAGCCTCATCTACTTTAGAGAGATGCAAAGAACCTTCATCATCTTCAGAGTAAATTCCTATAGTTTTTATACCTAAATCACTACAAGTTCTAGCAATACGAATCGCGATCTCACCTCTATTAGCTATTAGAACTTTTTTCATAAACTTTTTTCTAAAGTTTAGAAACTAGTTTCTACCATAGATCATACTTTTGCATTTCAGCTCTACCAACGACCATGTGATGAACTTCATCAGGACCATCAGCAAATCTCAAATGCCTTATATCTGTATAAAGGCCAGCCAATGGGGTCCATTGAGANATGCCAGCAGCGCCNTGCATTTGAATTGCTTGATCAATAATTTTGCATGCTTTTTCAGGGACCATTGCTTTAATCGCACTCACGTAAACTCTGGCTTCTTTGTTTCCGAGAACATCCATAGCTTTAGCCGCCTGCAGAACAGCGAGTCTCATTGCATTAATTTCAATTCTCGCTCTTGATATTATCTCTAAGTTACCGCCAAGTTTAGCAATAGGTTTTCCAAAAGCCTCTCTTGTTCCGGCTCTTTTTACCATTAGCTCGAGAGCTACTTCGGCTTTTCCAATTGTTCTCATACAATGATGAATCCTACCGGGCCCCAGTCTTACCTGTGAAATCTCAAAACCTCGACCTTCACCAAGAAGAATATTTTCTTTTGGAACTCTCACATTGTCGAATTTGATATGCATATGACCATGTGGAGCATGATCATGTCCAAACACTTGCATACCTTCAAGTATTTGGACNCCTGGAGTATCTTTCGGCACAAGAATTTGAGATTGTTGTTTTGAAGGATGGGCATCCGGACTTGTTTTCACCATGACGATCATAATTTTGCATCTTGGATCTCCTGCACCTGATATGTAGAATTTCTCTCCATTTATCACCCACTCATCTCCATCAAGCACTGCACTTGTACTGATGTTTTTAGCATCTGAAGAAGCCAAATTTGGTTCAGTCATGGCATAAGCAGATCTAATCTCTCCNTTTAAAAGTGGCTCTAGCCACTGTTTTTTTTGCTCCTCGGTACCTACTCTNTCAAGAACCTCCATATTTCCTGTATCAGGCGCAGAACAATTCATACTCTCTGATGCCAAAGGGTACTTACCAATTTCAGTTGCAACATAGGTGTAATCAAGATTAGTAAGGCCATCGCCGATGTTCCCGTCAGGATCAGGTAAAAAGAAGTTCCATAATCCAAGNTCTTTAGCCTTCTCTTTAGCTCCTTCCATCAATTCTATCTGCCTTGGATGCCAAGACCATCTATCCTCTTTCTCATTTTGCAGCGCAGAATATTCTGCCTGTATTGGTTTTACATTTTCTTCACAATGTTTTTTTACCAAATCCATGAGCGGCTGAGTTTTCTCAGACATGGAAAGCTCAAAAAGTTCTGGGTCGTTTTGTAACATGTTATTTCTCCTTTAATAACTAATTAATAAGAATACCAAATTGGCGAGGACCAAGCTCGTTCTTGTATTGTAAGTTGTAAGTCTTGTCTTGGTTTTGTTCCATTTTTAACTGCATCCCAAGTTGACCATCTACAACTTGGATTCTCAAGTACTCTTACATAATAAAAAGACTTCACTGATGAGTCAAAGGAATCGTCTTTCCAAACTGTCTTGAGCTCATTAGCACCTCGGTCTGAGCTTATAGAACAATCAGAAATATCTACAAGTGCTTCATTGTCAGGACAGCGTTTTGTAATAGGATCGGGTGTTAAGCCATCTGAGCATGCAATGTCTATTACTTCTTCAAAAGGACGTCCTGTGGTCTTTTCAACCCAACCTTTGATTATTTGAACTCTTTGCAAAGGAGCAGCATTTTTGTCTCGCATCGCCCAAACAAGAAAAGAAGGCGCCTCTCCCTCAGAGGCAGCTAAGTCTTGACCCATGGGTACGCCTTTTTTATAGGCTTCTTTAATGAGATTATCGCTTTTCAATAGGGATTCATCAAAATTGTAACCGCCAAAGAACCTAAGTTTGATTCTACTGCCAGAGGTTGCATAAGTTTCTTTTCTTCTAAATGCCTCGAATATGGAATCTCTTGTATTTTCTTCAGCCCATACCGCTGCCAGTCCTGATGCTCCCCAAGTATTGAAGACTGTATCATTGAAATTTCTATCTCCAATCTTTTTGAAAGAAAGCTGTCTTATAGCTTGCCCTCCTGTCAAAAGTTCGACTCTCTCATCAGATATAGGAACTGAACCTCGAGCAACTGCATCACCATCCAAAATTCCAACTTTTGAGTGAAAATCTGATTCATCATCGGAAATTGCACCGGTATGTGTGTCGCTGGCTCCAACCATTCCGAACTTATAAGGATTTCCTCTGCCTTCCTCTTCCATTCCCAAACCATCCAAATAAGCTTGCCTGACATAACTTCCGAAAGGTCTGCTATAAGAAGAATTTCCTATTCTTTGCCACATAATTTCAAAGTCAGCCCACTCATCATTTGGAGACAAAATAGGGTGAGTTTCTGAGGTGCCCTTGACCTGAGTCATCTCAACGAGAGGCTCATTGCGCATCCTAAACTCCGCATATTGAGTACTGATTGGGAGTCCTTCCCAATTTTCCATTTCAAACATTTGTCCATTCGATCCATTTGAGTTGTGTGGGATAGCGATCGTGTCTACGCCCCTACCCCTAAGATCATCCATCCAAGACCAAAGATCTTCTGGATTGACCGATTTCAATCGAGTGAAAGGTTCAACTGTGATTTTATTTCCTTTAAAGAATACGTTTCTGTGAAGATTCGCATTTTCGAAAGGTGGTGTTCCATCAAAACCACAGCCGTTTCCAGATAATAGACAACCCAATCTAGAAGCACCCTGTGTATTTCCAGATCTTGTTGTTGATGCCGTATACTCGTAAGCAACGAAAGTGGTGAAATTTCCGGGGTCATTATGTCTTTGAGCACTTCTTATTACGTCTTTCCAGGCTGTCCTATGAATATCAACATCATAAATTGTTGAGCCCCTTGCAGTATCTCCCGTAATGTATGCTACTGCTCTTGTCCAAATATTACTGAATGCGGCGATATTTCTTACGTAAGTCTGAAATAGTTGAGATCTGGAAGCTATAGATTCTTGAGTAAGGTTTTCAGGAGCATTCAAATTATGAAAAGGTTCTGTTCCAGCTCGACCATTATTAGGATCTGCCCAACCCTCTACACTTCCTAGTAGAAAACCATGATCCGTTACAGCNTAAAAATCTAGAGGCTCTCTGAGTTGCATGTCATAGCCAAGGGGATGTTGTATTGCCTTACCTTTTGCATACTCATAAGCATCATCAGGAGTAGCGGTTGTGCCAAATATATAAGCATCAAAAGAATGCTTCGTATGGACATGCAAGTCTCCAAAATAAACATTCTTTTCCTCTCTAAATCCTGGAGTGGTCCCCGGTTCAGGCTCAGCTAAAACAAGGTCTTCACTATAATCAATAATGTCATCAGGTGATGTGCAACTAAACAGCGTTCCAATTAACAAAAGGCATAGGAAAAACCTATTAGATCTTCTCATTTATTTCCCCATTAAAGTTAAGCTAATTTAACAAGTTAGGAGAAAATTGTGAAGAGCGGCTTGTATCAGATTTGCATTATCTCAATCTTAAATCTCAAACTTCATCAGGAAGAATATTGCCTGTTGTTATTCCCTCATTATCAGGAATATACCAAATCGGTGAACTCCAAGCTCTTTCTTGAATAGTTGATGGAAGGTCTTCTCTCGGTTTTTCTCCGGATTTTAAAGCATCCCAGGTTGACCAGCGACAAGTAGGGTTCTCCAAAACTCTCACATAATAGAAGGCCTTATGATCTGGATTAAAGTCTGGATCTTGCCAAACTGTCTTTAGCTCATTTGCACCTACATTTTTAGAGATCTTACAATTATTGAGGTTCACTTTGGCTCTGCTTTCCTTACACAGTCCTGTACTAGGGTTAGCTTTTCTACCATCAGAGCAAGCAACATCATAAATTTTTTCATGGGGTTTTCCGCTTAATTCTGTCCANCCTTTGATAATCTGCACTCTGTCTAAAGGTGCTCTTTTTAAATCCCTCAATGCCCAAACCATAAACTCAGGGGCTGTGTCATTATTTTGAATTATGTCGGATCCCATAGTTGCTGCATTAGCATAAGCGTATTTGATAGGNTCTTTNTCTTGAAGGATATTTTTGAGGTCATAACCACCAAAAAACCTTACCTTGATACGACTTCCTGATGTNGCAAAAGTCTCTTTTCTTCGAAAAGCCTCGTATATTGATTCTCTTGTATTATTTTCTGCCCAAACAGCAGCGAGACCTGATGCACCCCATTCAGTATACCCAGTGTCAATATAGTCTTTACCATCAATATCGAGTATTCCGTTAACTAATATACTCCCACCAGCCTCCTCCAGCCTATCTTTTAGGTCCTGAGAAATAGGTGCTGCACCGCGAAGTTCAGGGGTACCATCTAAAATACCTACTTTAGAATGGAAATCAGATTCTTTATCTGAAATAGCCCCTGTATGAGTGTCACTTGCTCCTACTAATCCAAATTTATAAGGATTTATTTTATATTCAGCCTCCAAAGATAAACCTCTTAGATAAGCATCTCTGACATAACTACCTTTCGGATGAGAATAAAAGGGCGAAGCAACCCTATTGCTCATAATTCCAAAATCTGCCCATTTATCTTCAGGGGAAAGAAGTGGATGAGTATCTGAAGTACCTTTCACTTGTGTTATCTCTACCAAAGGTTCATTTCTCATTCTCTGAGAAACATAATCATCATCCATTGGATTTCCGGCCCAATCTACTAACTTAAACATCTGACCATTTGAGCCGTTTGAGTTATGCGGAATAGCTAAACTTTCTACCCCAAGATCTCTTAAATTATCCATCCAATCCCAAAGCTCTTCGGGATTTCTTGAATCTATAATTGAAAATGGTTGTATTGGAGCCTTACTGCCTTTAAAAATTACATTTCTGTGCAAATTACTCTGGCCTGGTCCACTAGAGGTAAATTCATAAGCTATGAAAGTTGTAAATTTTCCAGGATCATTGTGCCGTTCTGCTGCAGCTGCTATATCAGCCCATGCTGATTGATGAGTAGTCCTATCGTAGGCACGTGTTCCATATATTGGATCATCCTGTAAGTAAGAACCCAAAGTCTTCAAAGGATTTTGAGAAAGTTCAACCAATTCACTAGTAATTAAGTTTGCAAATAAACCAGCTCTTTTTGCAAAAGTGTTTGTATTAAGATTCTCTGGATCATTCAAACCATGCAAAGATTTAGCAAAATCTAATTGACCAGGTTTAGATTCAGGGTCTGCATACGCACGGATCATTCCAAGCCAAGCAGCATGGTCAGTTACAGCGTAAAAATCTAGAGGGTCATCCAGTTGCATATCAAATCCAAGTGGGTGCTTTATTGAAGAACCTTTAGCATACTCATAAGCATCATCAGGAGAGGCTGTGGTTCCAAAAATAAAAGCATCAAAAGAATACATAGTATGAACGTGTAAATCTCCAAAGAAGGCTTCTCTATTTGGATTCTTAACAATATTTTCAGATTCATTGATATCACCAAAAGAAAAATCCTTAAAATCATCCTTTATTGAAAAATTATTACTCGCACCTAAAAAGAAAATGATCAGTGCTAAGAAAGTTGCAATCAAAAAAGTTCTCAGTAATAAACTCATAAAATGGTCCCCATGTAAGATTTTTAGCAATTTAACAATTTCGAGAGCCCTTGAAAAGTCAATAAATACTTAATTTTGAAGGTTGTATTGCGTTTATGAAAAAATACTGTATATTTATACAGTATGAAAGATATATATAAAAAAAATAGGCACTCTGGCCAACCTATGGCTATCAAAAGTCTTGATACCATGGATTGCATAGAGGACTTTAGCTTCTTGTGGATGGATAGATTAATAACTTCTTTGTATGCTGTCTTGTCGGTATCAATGTTGATTATATCTCTAGCTCTTATGCTAGGTATCTCAATCTAATTTGAATTCTTAAAAAAGAAGAATAAGATAAAGCTCAAAATATGGGCTTTGAGATTACATATCATAATTTCCTACTACTTTGGTCCTTCCTTGCAATAATAGTATTTGTTAGCCTCTTCTTCACAGATGCTCCTTATGGGAGATTTCTGAAATCCAGTTCAAAGCTAAATTTGGCTTCTAGAATGGGTTGGATAATTATGGAGTGTCCAACGGTCATTGGCTTAATAATCTTTCTAATCATTTTTGCAGAAAAAATTGAGCTAGCTGAATTATGTTTATGCTTGATTTGGGCTTCACACTATTTTCATAGAACTTTTATATGGCCTTTTAGGGCAAAGTTAGATGGAAAGAGAATGAATCTTGTAGTCGTCATAATGGCAGTTCTGTTTAATACGGTGAATGTTTTTATACAGATGTATTGGATTTTTGCCGTTGCAGATTACTCAGACGAATTGTTTTCATCTCCAATCTTTTATATGGGTCTTTTTATATTTTTCTTGGGTATGGCGACAAATATAAAATCCGATAATATTTTAATGAAACTGAGAGCAATTCATGGAAATGGCTATCATGTTCCAAGAGGTTTTTTATACAAATTTGTCAGCAGTCCCAATTATCTTGGAGAAATTATAGAGTGGCTAGGTTGGGCAATTCTGACCCTTAGTCCAGCAGGATTAGTTTTTTTTCTATGGACTGCGGCAAATTTGATTCCTAGAGCAAGGTCAAATCATAAATGGTTAATATCTAATGTGGAAAATTATCCTGAATCTAGAAAATCAATCTTTCCATACATTTATTAACACTTAAATAAATTGGCTTGTTTCTGAATAAGAGTCGACTTATTCTATGTGCACTAAATGATTTAACAGGAGATATTCATGGATCTTGAATACGGACCCCAATATGATGAATTCAGAGCTGAAGTAGTTAGCTTTATCAAAGAGAATGAAAATACAAAACTGACAGGCCCACCAAGAAGTGAAAGTCGTGTAGAGTGGCAACAAAAATTAATCGATCATGGTTACTTTGCTAGATCTATTCCTAGAGAGTATGGAGGATATGGCGGAGACATGGATATTATTAAGCTAAGGATAATTGCTGAAGAATTTGCAAAATCTCCCATTCCTAAACCAGCTGGTGGTCAAGGTATACAAATGCTTGTCCCAACTTTACTTTCTTTGGGAACAGAAGAGCAGAAGCAAGAATATATCAGGCCTACACTAAGAGGAGAGATATTGTGGTGCCAAGGCTATTCAGAGCCAAACTCAGGAAGCGATCTAGCTAGCTTGCAAACCAAAGCAGAGTTGGATGGAGATGAATGGGTCATAAATGGACAGAAGATATGGACTAGCACTGCTCATCTATCCCAAATGTGTTTCATTTTAGTGAGAACTGAACCTGATGCCCCTAAGCATCAAGGTATAAGTTATCTTTTAATGCCTATGGATGCAGAAGGAATAGATAGACGACCTATCAAGCAAATGACCGGCGACTCTGATTTCAACGAACTATTTCTCACGAATGTGAGAATTCCAGCCAAAAATATCGTTGGAGCCAGAGGTGAAGGCTGGAAAGTTGCCAATGCTACGCTTGGACATGAAAGAGGTTCTTTAGCTGATCCGAATGTTACTCAGAATAGGCTCAACTCTCTAATTGATTTGATGAAAAATGAGACTATAGACGGTCAAAGAGTAATCGATAAACCAATATTCAGAGATAGGCTGCTTTCTATACAAGGAAGATTGATGGCGCAACAATCAAATGCTTTGCGCATCTTGTCTTCTCAAATAAATAAGGACCAAGACGCAAACCTAGCTAAGTCCATTGTGAAACTGCAAGGTACGGAACTAAGACATGAATTAGAAGGTCTGGCTATAGATGCAATGGGCGAGCTAGGAACTTTATACGAAGACAGTCCTCATCTTCGAGATAACGGAGCTTGGCAGATGACTTATATGTATTATCTTGGACTTATAATCGGTGGCGGAACAAATCAAATCCAGAAAAATATTATCAGTGAAAGGGCNCTGGGCATGCCAAAAGAGCCGAAAATTCAAGGAGCATAATTATGTATTTCGGATTATCAGAGGAGCAAAAAAGTTTAGAAGAGAATATTAATAGATTCTTGGTAGANAATGCATCTTTAGATGTAATCAAAGCAGTTGCTAATGGTGACATTGAAAAGGCANATGAGATTCATAGAGGCATCATAGACCTGGGTTTGAGCGGATTAGTAATTCCTGAGGAATATGGTGGATTAGGTCTAAATATGTTGTTTGCTACTGTAGTTTCAGCTGCACTAGGGTCTGGTACTGCTCCAGTTCCCTTTGCGGGTTCTTATATCATGGCTCCACTTGCAATAAATCTAGCAGGTGATGATGCACAGAAAAATATGTGGCTTCCAAAAATTGCTGGAGGAGAATGTGTTATCGGAGTTGGTCTTTCTGAGTACGTAGGAGCCAGAGAAGATGCTGGTATAGAATTTTCTAATGGAAAACTGAGTGGCAGAAGTCTTTTCCTGATTGATGGAAAAAATGCCGATGGATATTTNTTGGCTAACAAGTCTGGTGAGTTATTTCTTCTAGATAGCTCAAATCCAGGNATTGAGATAACAGAATTGGTTACCGTTGATAAAACAAGAGTTTCNGTAGAATTGGTCATGGAAAATGTTGAAGCTGAAGTTTTACCCGGATCAAATGATAAAACGGTAATTGAAAAAGTTTTAGATGCTGGAAGGCTGATGATTGCTGCTGACACTGTGGGAGCAGCTCAAGTGATGTTAAATAAGTCCGTAGCCTACTCTCTTGAGAGAAAACAATTTGGAAGACTCATAGGTTCTTTTCAGGCAGTTAAGCACATGTGTGCAGAAATGGCCGCTGAACTTGAACCATGTCATTCAATGATTTGGCACGCTGCTCACTGTCAAGATAATGTTCCCGAAGAAGCAAGACTAATGGCATGTCAAACCAAAGCGCATGTTTCAGAAGTTGGTAAACAAGTCTCTAAAACTGCCACTGAGGTACATGGTGGTATGGGTTTTACTGATGAACTGGGGCTTCATTATTGGTTCAAGAGAATTGGACTAAATAGGCAACTTCTAGGATCTCCCGAGTTGATAAGAGAAGAAGCTGGAAGATTGCAGGGGTTCGACCAATAAAATGAGAAATCCGTACGACACTGATGACCGAAAATCTTTTCGAGAAATGGTGGCAAGATTTCTGGAAAATGAAATTTGGCCATATGTTGATGAGTGGGATGAAGCAGGAAAATATCCACATGAGATTAACGAAAAAGTTTGTGAGTTGGGAGTTTTTGGTTTCGGCATAGAGGAAAAATATGGAGGTCTTGGTTTTGATGATCAATTCATGCGAAAAGACAGTTCCGTAGAAATGGGCAGAACAAGTGCAGGTGGCCTTTTTGCGAGCGTTGGCTCAAGGAATATCATGCTTGGTCCTCTTAGTGAGTTGGCAAATGAAGGAATTAAGACTAAGGCTCTTCCTGATCTATTATCTGGAAAAAAAGGTGGTTCTCTTGGAATTACTGAGCCTGGTGGTGGATCAGATGTTGCTCAAATGAAAACGACAGCTATTAAAGATGGCAATGAATGGGTTCTAAATGGTTCTAAAACTTTCATAACCGGGGGTATGCAAGCTTCTTATTTCGTTATTGGAGCAAGAACAGGTAAAGAAGGTTTGGGTGGTATTTCTTTATTCTTTGTTGAAGCTGATACTCCAGGCTTTACTAGATCTGCTATCGATAAAAAGATGGGTTGGTGGACTTCTGACACCGCGACTTTGTACTTCGATAATTGCCGAATACCTGCAGATAATCTAATGGGAGAAGAGAATAAAGGTTTCCTTGCAATTATGAATAATTTTAATTACGAGCGCTATATGATGGGAGCCCAAATGTTGGGCATGGCTCGTAGATGCTTTGAAGAATGCATCAATTACAGTCAAGAAAGAAAAACCTTTGGAAAAAAACTATTAGAACATCAAGTTATAAGACATAAGCTAGCCGATATGTCAGCAAAGATTGATGCTATGGACGCTTACCTCAATCAAGTTGCTTTGTTGATGAATGAAGGTGAAATGCCGGTTGCTGAAATAAGTAAAATTAAGTTTTATTGCTCTGAATGTATCGAATCAATAGCCAGTGAAGCTATGCAAATTTTTGGTGGAGCAGGTTATTTGAGGGGTAATGCTGTAGAAAGAATATATCGAGAAGTAAAAGTAATGGCCATTGGCGGCGGATCAAAGGAAATCATGAAAGATCTCACTGTGAAACAATTAGGCCTATAATTTATAAACTTTATTTGCAGTTGAATAAAAGAGATCCTGTTTTTCTTTCTCGCTTAGGTCTTTTGTTAGTTTTTTGAATGCATTCCAAATAACATGATAGGAGATAGATTGTTTATCAACAGGGAAATTGCTTTCAAACATGCACCTTTCAGAGCCAAAGCATTCCAATGTATACAAGTAATACTCACGCTGTTCAAAGATTATTTCATCGGAAGTCGCAGGAAGCGCCCTCTTATGCCAATCCCAGCCATTTACGGGCATCGCTAGACCTCCAAGTTTCGAATAAACATTGGGACATTGGCTTAGTTCGTAAATATCTTCTTTCCATTTATCAAAAATTTCTGCCCTTCTATTCTTGTAAGGCCCTATTCCAAGCGGTCCACCAAAATGGTCGTGAATAATAACTAATTCAGGTAAGTTTTTTGCCAACTTGGTAAGGTCTTCAATCTGATTATGATAATGCCAAGTATCAAAGACCATATCGAGTTTTTCTAATTCTCTGAGTCCATCCTGAAACATCTCCTCTAAATAAATATGTGGTGTAGGATGAGAATGAGCATTTTTAACTCTTTCGTCTTCATCCCAGCCACCTGCATGGCGAATTCCTCTAAAAAGACCCTGACCTTTTTCAATGTGCATTTCAAGAACTTCTTTCACAGAGGTACCTAACATCATATTGGCATGACCAACTATTCCACTAATTTGGGCCTTAGATAAGTCTTTCTTGGCCTCATTTGCGATACCTACGACAAATTCAGTTTCACCAACTGGCTTAAATTGTTCCGGGCCGTCAGAAAAATATTCTTGACCGCAGTCGATAAAAACTGTTTTTTTTATGTTGTGACCACTGGATGTGTCATTCCAAAGATCTTCTAAAAGATATCTGTAACTGTCCTTAATGCCTGGAGGATTTTCTGGACCATGCCATAGATGATGGTGAGGATCGATAATTTCTCTTTCAGGATCAATTATTTCTTCCACAACTCCGTTTATCCAACCTTCTACCTTCATGAATCTTTGCCATATTATTTACCTGTTATTACTTTTAATGCATAGCCAAATATATCTGCTATTTCGTCTATTTGTTTATCTTTCGATGTTCCTGCGCCATGCCCTGCTCTAGATTCTACTCTTAGCAGGATGGGATTATCACAAGACTGTTTCTCCTGTAATCTTGCTGCAAATTTATAAGAGTGAGCTGGAACTACTCTGTCGTCTCTTGCGGAAGTTGTGATTAAAGTTGTCGGGTAACAAAAATCATCTTTTATATTGTGATAAGGAGAATAACTTAATAAATTTAGGAAGTCTTTTTCTTTTTCTGGTTCGCCATAGTCACTCTCCCATGCCCACCCAATAGTAAACTTGTGAAATCGCAACATATCTAAAACACCGACTTGCGGAATGACAACTCTAAATAATTCAGGATATTGAAGCATTGTAGCGGCCACTAATAGTCCACCATTTGAACCGCCCATTGAAGCAGTTGTCTCCGGAGAACCAATATTCAAAGAGTGCAAATACTTTGCTGCATAAGCAAAATCATCAAATACATTTTGCTTATTAAGTAACATTCCTTCTTCGTGCCATTTGTCGCCATATTCTGATCCACCTCGAAGATTTGTAATTGCCAAAACACCTCCAGATTTTATCCACATATAAAACTTCTTACTGAAATTAGGCAATATAGGAATGTTAAAGCCTCCATATCCATATAAAAGAACTGGAGTATCTGAAGTTATATTTATGCTCTTGTCATAAGCCAAATGAATGGGTATCTTGGTTCCATCTTTAGATTCATAAAAATTTAATTTTGTTTGATAATTTTCACTTACAAGATTCTTAATTTTATTTTTCCAGTAAAGTTTAAATTCGAGTGAATCTAAGTCTAGTTCGTAAATACTTTGAGGATTAATAAAATTAGAGAATTGGAAGAAAGAGTGCCTATTGCCTAATTTTCCTGAAAAGCCAGATAAGGTTCCCTCTTCTTGAAATTCTAATTTTTTTATGAAGTCGCCATTTAAGTTAAAAAATTCAACTCTCGAAATGGTATCTTCAAGATAGTTAATAATTAACTTATCTCCAACAACCGAGGCTCCTGAAATGGGAAACTTTTTTTCCTGAACTACTTCATTCCAAATAAAACCATCGTCTTTTATCTGCAAAGATAAAATTCTTCCATTTGAAGCTTCTAAATTCGAGAAGAACCATAAGGTATCTTCATTTCCTCCAAGAAAACGATATGTAGCCTCAAATTTGTCTATGACGG
>JGI24820J26691_1000128_pt1 | contig 20355 bp, 18 predicted proteins | sample METZYME_5_50m_FD_26691 | JGI IMG/M metagenome (IMG submission 26691) | reverse complement strand
AATAATAAAGAAAAAATTAAGGCTGAAAACAAGGTGAAAACCGTGCTTTTTAGATGATTAAAATCTTTTTCTTTAATACAGTTGATTGTGAACCATACAGCCATAATAATGACTATAAACATCAAATAATAGGTCATTTGGAAATGATTTGATGTAAANTGTAATCCTAAAAAAATTGTTGTCAGAAAAAACCCAAGCAAATACTTCTTCCTCACAACATAAATTATTGATCCTANAACAAACGGCATGTAAGAAATTGCATGCGCTTTTGCATTATGACCAGCTCCGATTATTATAATTAAATAAGTAGATAGACCAAACGATAAAGCACCTAAAACAGCTAGTCTATATTCAACTTTAAGACTCAGCATTAAAAAATAAAAGCCCAAAAAATATAAAAAAAGATAATCTGCGGGGCGTGGAAGAAATCTAACTAATAAGTCTAATTGTTTAATATAATTGTGGGGATATTTTGCCCCTAATTGGTAAGTAGGCATGCCTGAAAATGCATTATTAACCCAGTATGTCTCTTCATTATTTTTATCCCTAAAATCTATAAGCTCCTTTGCCATTCCATTATATTGAACAATATCATTTTGTAAAATCTTTTGACCTTTTAATAGCGGAGAGAAAAATAGTAGTGATATAATTATAAAAAATATAATCACAGAAAGATGTTTAAAAATATCTGTTTTAGTCAATTTCTTCATAATCCACGTAATCACCAAGTTTATTAGATTTGGATTTGTTTTTTTTTGGCATTTTATCTATCGAAACGTCTCCTTCTTTTTTGTTCAAATCCTCGGCCTTTCTATAGTTTGCATTTTTTTTAGAAACTCTAGTGACTAAATACATATAAATTAATCTGGAAATCAGCCTAAAACCAAAATAAAATAGAATAAGAAAAAAAATAAATTTCATCTCTTTAGTTTAGGCACAAATTTACAATTATAAGAATTGAAAAAAAGTTAATATCTTATTAATTTATTAGATTTATCTTTGTATAATAGATTTTATTGTGAGTAGATTTTTTGTATCCTTTATTATTATTTTTACTTTAAATACTGACTTCAGCTACTCCCAGTACACCGAAATAATTAATTCAAACAGACCAGGAAACTCATCTGGTGCTTTCTCTGTAGGTAAGAATATACTCCAATTAGAAAATGGTTTTTTTTATACCAATGAGCAACATCAATTGTTAAACTATAAAGTGAAGGGCTTTGGGACAGACTTTAAAGTAAGATATGGGTTTTTGTATGAAAAACTAGAGTTAATCATCGATGGAGTTTATCAATCTGATAGGTTTACAGATAATAGATATTCACCTTCAAATAATTTTAACAGAAAAAACTTTAAGAAATTTAAAATTGGAGCTAAGTATCTTATTTATGATCCAAAAAAAGGTCAAGTTGAAAAACCCAACGTTTACAGTTTTTTTGCTGATAAAAAATTTAAATGGAAAAATCTCATCCCTGCAATTTCAGCTTATCTTGGGATGAATTTAGATTCAAGAAATAACCCATATACAAATACGAATGTGAGTGGCATCAATCCATCTGCAGCAATTTTTACACAAAGCAATATCACATACAGGTCTGTTATTACAACAAATTTAATCTTTGAAAGAATTGGCTCGTCACAAAATGATTTCGAATATATCATTTCACTAACCCATGCCTTTAGTGAAAGTATGATTGGATTTATTGAAACCCATGGAATAAAGAGTGATTTTTATGCTGAAAACAAAATGGGTTTCGGAGTCGCATATCTATTTAGTGATAATCTTCAAATTGATACTGGTATTAGTGTAAACTTTAAAGACACTCCACAAGTATTTAATATAGGCCTAGGCTTGAGCTACAGACTTAATTTAAATCNAATAAAATGATTGATATTATAAAGGTTTCTAACAACTCAGAGTTACGAGAATTTGTTATGTTTCCATTTAAACTATATAAAGGCTCGAAATATTGGGTCCCCCCTATTATTGAACAAGAAATCAATAATTTCAACAAAGATCTTAATCCCAATCTTAAAAATGCTGATGTTGAATTATACATCGCTTCAAAAAATAATGAAATTGTTGGAAGGATAGCGATTATTATTAATTGGTATGAAGTAAACGAACAAAAAAACAGTAAGATAAGATTTGGTTGGTTTGATTTTATAGATGATTTTGAAGTAAGTAAACTACTATTAGATAAAGTTGTAGAATGTGGCAATAATAATAAACTTAAATACATGGAGGGTCCAATGGGCTTTAGCAACTTAGATAAAGTTGGTGTACTTACTAGTGGATTTGAGATAATTGGTACCATGATAACTGCATATAATCACAGTTATTACGTAAATCATTATGAAAAGTTTGGATTATTAACAGAAAAAAACTTTCATGAAAAAACATTTATGTTTAAGGATATAGACACAGCTTACTATGAAAAAATGAGTAGGATAGTAAAAACCAGAAATAAATTAAATGAAATCAATTTTACTTCTACCAAGGAGGTAATGAAAAGAACAAATGACATGTTTGACCTGTTTAACAGGTCTTATGCTAAACTATCTTCGTTTGTTAAAATCAATCAAGAGCAAAAAGAATTCATGAAAGAAAAATACATAAAGTTTATAAACCCAGAGTATATAAAGTTTGTTGAAAATGAAAATAAAGAAATTGTTGCTTTTGCCATTATAATGCCCTCTTTTGCAAAAGCGCTGCAAAAAATGAATGGGAAATTATTTCCATTTGGATTTTTAAATCTACTTTGGGCAAAGAAATTTAATAAAGATGTAACCTTGTACCTTATTGGTATTGATCCAAATTATCAGAAGCTAGGTGTTACTGCGATTATATTTAATTCTTTTATTCAAACACTCAAAGGGAAAGGCATACAAGTTTGCAGACGAACTCCTGAGTTAACAGATAATCTTTCAATTGACAAAATCTGGAAGAACTTCAACCCTAAACTAATCAAAACCAGATCAACCTACAGGCTTGATTTTAATTAACCGAGGCTTTCAGAAAGTTTTTTGTAAACCCCTGTAACTAATCTTTCCCTAATGGAAGAAAAAGCCTCCAAGGTTTCCTCAATATCATCAAAGTTGTGTGAAGCAGTCGGAATAAGCCTTAATAATATCAAACCCTTTGGAATCACTGGATATACAACTATTGAGCAAAATATTTTATGATTCTCTCTTAAATCTTTTACCAATGCCATAGCTTCAGGAACTGAACCTTTTAAATAAACTGGAGTCACGCAACTTTGTGTTGTGCCAATATCAAAACCCCTTTCTTTTAATCCAGATTGTAGCTTATTAACATTATCCCAAAGCTTCTGTTTGAATTCTGGTCTTGTCCTTAGCATCTCTAATCTTTTTAAAATACCTTCAACTAATTGCATTTGTAAAGATTTTGCAAATACTTGGGACCGCATATTATATTTTAAAAAATCTATGATTTCCTTATCCGATGCAATAAACGCACCTGTACTGGCTAGTGATTTTGCAAACGTAGCAAAATAAACATCAATTTCATCTTGAACTCCTTGCTCCTCACCTGCTCCGGCACCGGTTTTACCAAGAGTACCAAATCCGTGAGCGTCATCAACAAGCAATCTAAATTTAAATTTTTTCTTGAGCTCAACTATATCCTTTAATCTGCCTTGTTCACCTCTCATCCCAAAAACCCCTTCGGAGATAACCAAAATTCCCCCATTGGTTTCCTCAGCAATTTTAGTTGCTCTTTTTAAATTTTTTTCAAGACTTTCCATATCATTGTGTTGATAGGTAAACCTCTTTCCTAAATGAAGTCTAACACCGTCTATAATACATGCATGAGAATCAATATCGTAAACGATTACGTCGTTTTTACTTACCAAAGAATCAATTGTTGATAATATTCCCTGATATCCAAAATTTAGTACATATGCAGCCTCTTTACTAACAAATTCGGCTAGTTGATTTTGAAGCTTTTCATGTAAATCAGTATGACCAGACATTAATCTAGCACCCATTGGGTAAGCAGAACCATACTTTGCAGCAGCATCAGCGTCAACTTTTCTAACCTCAGGATCATTGGCTAAACCCAAATAATCATTAACACTCCAGGTGATAACTTCCTTACCTTTAAAATTCATTCTGTTTGAAATTGGGCCCTCTAGTTTAGGAAAAGCAAAATATCCTTCAGCGATTTCAGCCCATTTCCCCAATGGTCCCTTGTCCTGTCGCATTCTGTCAAATAAATCTCTCATTATTTTATAATGTATTGTGTATCGTTAGTATTAATTTCATGTTTTGAATCCGAAAAACCCTGATTTTCCATCCAATCATCACTATATATTTTACTTAAATATCTAGATCCATGATCGGGAAAAATCATAACTACCATGTCAGAATTCTTAAATTCTTTTTCATCATTAAGTTGTCTTACAGCCTGAAATGCCGCACCACTTGTGTAACCAGCAAAAATACCCTCAGATTTAACAAGCTGTCTCGCTGCGTGAGCACTATCCTCATCAGAAACCTTCACATATTTATCAATTATTTCAAAATCTGTTACAGAAGGTATAAGGTTCTTCCCTAAGCCTTCAATTCGGTACGGATAAATTTCGTTTTCGTCAAATTCTCCGGTTTCGTGATACTTTTTGAGAACTGAACCGTAAGCATCAACTCCAATAACTTTAACATTTGGGTTTTTTTCCTTCAAATACCTGGCAGTCCCTGAAATTGTACCACCTGTACCACTACAAACTATTAAATGGGTAATATTTCCTTCGGTTTGTTTCCATATCTCTGGTCCTGTTGATGAGTAATGGGCATCAGAATTTAAATCATTGAAGTATTGATTGATATAAATTGATCCCTTGATTTCGTTGTGTAGCCTTTTAGCTACCTCATAATAAGACCTTGGGTCATCAGCAGCAACATTTGCTGGACACACATATACTTTAGCGCCCATTGCCTTTAACATATCTATCTTATCAGTTGATGATTTAGATGACACAGCTAAAATACAATCGTAGCCTTTTATTAATGAAACCATCGCTAGACTAAATCCAGTATTACCTGAAGTTGTTTCAATAATCGTATCACCGGGTTTTAGAATACCCTTTTTTTCAGCATTTTCAACTATGTGTAAAGCAATTCTGTCCTTTGAGGAATGACCAGGGTTAGCTGATTCAAGCTTTGCAAGAAAAGTACCCTCAAAATCCTTGGTCAAATTTTTGATTTTGACCAACGGAGTATTTCCAACTAGCTCCAACAGATTATTAAAAACATTTTTATTTTTTTTCATCAAAAAACTGTAGCTATATAGAACTACAAAAATAAGCGTTTTTAAGCTGAATTTTAAATTATAAGTTATAAGTTATCGACAACCTGTAAAAGACGTTTGTGGTCCTCATCACTGTAATTTAGATGGGTGACAATTCTAATCTTTTTCAAACCCATAGAATACCAATCAAATATAATTTCTTTTTCAGAAAAATGATTAATGATTTTTTGTTTTTCAACAGAGTCATTAAGTTCCAAAATTATAATATTTGTTTCTACTTCATTAACACTGTTAATACAATCTTTGGATGAAAACCTTGATGCTATTTCTTTGGCTTTTTGATGATCAACAGACAATCTTTGTAAATTGTTTTCTAGTGCATACAGGCCTGCGGCTGCCAAGTAACCTACTTGTCTCATGCCTCCACCTAAAATTTTTCTAATCCTCAGTGCTTTATCAATAAATTTTTTCTTACCAACAAGAATAGAACCCACTGGACATCCCAGACCTTTACTTAAACATACAGAAATAGTATCAAAATAATTTCCATACAACTCAGGGTTGTTGTTTTTTGCAACTATTGAATTCCATACTCTGGCCCCATCCATATGCAATCCAAGCTCATTTTCATCACATATTTTTTTTATTTTCTCAAATTGATTAACATCCCAACAATGTCCACCCCCTTTATTAGTAGTATTTTCTAAAGACACTAATTTTGTTAATGGTGCGTGATAAAAATTCTTTGGATTAATAGCGTATTTTAATTCATCTGGATTAAACATGCCTTTGTCTCCTTTAAGAAGCTTGAAAGAAACCCCACTGTTAAAAGAAGCTCCACCACCCTCATAATTATAAACATGGGAATATTCGTGAGCAATGACCTGATCCCCAGGGCTTGTATGAATTTTTAAAGCTGTTTGATTAGCCATAGTTCCAGAAGGGAAAAACATTGCGCTGTCCATTGCAAAAAAATTTGCAATTTTTTCTTCTAACTCTTTTACAGTTGGATCCTCACCATAAACATCGTCTCCAACTTTTGCCTGGAGCATAGTATCAAGCATCTTATCACTTGGTTTTGTTATGGTATCACTTCTTAAGTCAATCATCTAATTGTGAAATTGGTGCAATTGTCAGATCCGATTGGAGAACCATCAGGTATGGTTAATGAATCAATGATTTCATATTCTTGTGGGTCTTCATAAAAACTATTAATCATGTCCAGGTAATATCTATGATATTTTGAAAGATTATAATTCTTACTTCTTTTTGAAGAAAGCTCAGATGTAATTTTTCTTACAAATTCGTTACTTATACTTTTTACCTGGGAAAAACTACTTGAACTATTTATAACGTTAAAAATACTCTTTAGAAAATTAATGTTAACAATATGTTGAATTTCTTGCAAGTAAGAATAATCTTCATAATTTGTGGAATCATAAGATTTCAAAAGGATTGTTCTTTTAAGGATAAAATCATACAATTCTTTTAGATTGAGATTTGAGTTGTCCAATGAATGTTGTAAAATTAATCGATTTAGTCTTTTAGGTCTAAATATTAGGCTAAAAGTCATATCTGATGATGTTTCTGCAGCAGATAAGGGATCAAATGCAACTCCTAAGTTAGACTTAAATGATTCTCTGGTTCTAGGAAATCCAAATGCCCTAGGCGGAAACAAAATTAATTTTTCCTTAGGAATTGCTAAAAAATTAGGACTTAATGTTTTCATTAATGAATTTAAAGCTTGTATTTGATAGGATCTTTCAACATAATAATAGTCTTGCTGATTATCACCAACTAAGGAATAATTATAATTCATACCACCGATTAACTTAGCAGTGGCTTCTGTTTGATATCTGTGAAAAAAGTACAATGGAACAAAAACGTCCTCCAATACCGAATTTGGTGTGCCTTTTGGAACATTATACTCTGAAAAATTTTCAATTGCCTTTTTTCTGATTTCTATCACATTATCTAGTCCCGAATAAGCGGTTTGTCCGTTATCCCATAAATGAGCATATGCATGAGAGCCGTCGATTGATCGGGCATCATAGTCACTAATAAATCTTAAACCTTCAGTAGTTGAATTCTCCAATATTTTATTTAACTCAAAAGCTTCATTTTGATCTTTTCTAAAATCACTGTAGCTGTATGCAACGGTGACCTTATCCCAATCACCTATTCCAGTATCATAAGCATCGTCAAAAACAACTTCATTATCAATTAATTTTACCAATGGATGAGGATAATCCATGACTGAGGCTCTTTCATTGGTACTTGCTGCAAAATTATGAGCAAATCCTATTGTATGTCCTATCTCATGAGCACTCAACTGCCTTATTCTCGCTATGGCTAAGTCCATCATTTTATTATTATTGTTTTTAGTAGCAAATGGTTCTTTGGTCAATGCCTGAGCTATCATATAATCCTGTCTAATTCTAAGACTACCTAAGCTAACATGACCTTTTATAATTTCACCTGTTCTAGGGTCGACAACACTAGCACCATAACTCCATCCTCTGGTGGATCGATGAACCCACTGAATCACATTATACCTACAATCTAACGGATCTACATCTTGAGGAAGAATTTTAATCTGAAAAGCATCTTTAAAGCCGATAGACTCGTATGCCTGATTCCACCATTTACCACCATCTAATAATGCACTCTTCACTGGCTCAGGTGTTCCAGGATCTAAGTAATAGATAATTGGTTCAACCGCCTCAGAAATTTCATGATTAGGGTTTTTCTTTTCTAATCGATGTCTAATTACATATTTTTTTACGATTGGTTCGTCAATTGGAGTAGAATAGTCCATGAATGAAATTGATATTGCACCGCTTCTTGGGTCAAATTTTCTTGGCTGATAGTTATTATCAGGAAGCTTTATAAAAGAATGATGCTGAATTACCGAAACATTGTTCGGATCAGGTGAAACACTTTTTATTAGATTTCCTTTTGCCTCGCCTGAAAAAGTTAATAAAGCTTCAAATTCAACATTTTCAGGAAAAGCTTTTGTGTTGTAAATTTCGATAGCACTTTTAGATTTGTCAATTTTATATGAGCCTTGTTTCAGATCTCTTAGTTTTTTAGCTACCCCATGTCTATCAAATAATAAAAATGGAGTAAAGTCAATTAAAAAACTTTGATCATTTTTTTCAATTATTTCAAATCCAAAAATAACAGATTTTGCAAAGGCTTGTTCAACGCTCTTTTTTTCACTTATATTATCGGTTTGAGCTCTAAAATAAAGGTTTGGTTCTATCAAAAGTATTTTGTTTCCCTTTTTAACAAATTTCACAAGCTTTTCAGAACCTAGTTGACCTCTATCTAAACCAATGTCATTTGAACCAACACCTGACGCTAGAGACCCAATATATAGGAATTCATAATCTAGCTTATCAACTTCAAGAAAAATTTTGCCCTTTGAATCATCATATGAGAAATTAAAAAATCCTTTGAATTGTTCAAGTTCGTTTGAAAAAGAAAATGAAAAGCATAATGAAAGTAGGAAAAATATAAGCTTGAATTTATCTTTAAGCATTGGTTTAAATTTTTATTAAATCTACACAATATAAATTTTTAATAAAAATATTCTCAACTTGTTTAATTAGTATTAATTTTATTGCATGATAACTCTAGAACAAATAGAATCACTTAGAAATCGCCTGGACGCGTTAAGGGGGTATCTTTGACTTTGAAAATAAAAAGTCTACACTAGAAATTGAAGAAAACAAAACACTGAAGCCTGATTTTTGGGATGATTCTTCAAAAGCTCAAATAGTTCTCAAAAAAATTAAATTCCTAAAAAACTGGGTTGATAACATTATTAAATTAAGTGAAAATATTTCTGATTTAGAGATTTTATTAGACTTTAATAAAAATAATGAGTGTAGCGATGAGGAATTGTTAAATCAATATAATTCAGCAGAAGATTTCTTAAAAGAACTTGAATTTAAAACCATGCTATCTGATGAGTCAGATAATATGGATGCGGTACTACAAATTACAGCAGGAGCTGGAGGAACTGAAAGTTGTGATTGGGCGCAAATGTTGATGAGAATGTATACAATGTTTGGAGATAAAAATGGTTTCAAAGTCTCTAAATTAAATGAACAAGATGGTGATTCTGCAGGAATCAAAACGGCAACTTTGAAATTTGAAGGAGAATATGCATTTGGTTGGTTAAAAAGTGAAAATGGTGTACATAGACTNGTCAGAATATCCCCCTTTGATTCCAATGCAAAAAGACATACAAGTTTTGCATCGGTATATGTTTATCCTCTTGTTGATGATTCTATTAATATTGAAATCAATCAGTCTGATATTGAAATTAATACATCAAGATCTAGCGGAGCCGGTGGACAAAGTGTCAATAAAATAGAAACAAAAGTCCAGATCACCCATAAACCAACCGGAATTCAGATAACATGCTCAGAAACTAGATCTCAATTAGATAATAAAATTAGAGCAATGCAAATGCTGAAATCACAACTTTACGAAATTGAAATAAAGAAAAAAAATCAAAAAAGATCGGAAATAGAATCAGAAAAGAAAAAAATTGAATGGGGTAGTCAAATTAGGAATTATGTTCTTCATCCTTACAAACTTGTCAAAGATCTTAGAACAGGAACAGAGACTGGTAATATTGAATCCGTATTAGACGGAAATATCAATCAATTTTTAAAATCATTTTTAATGTTTAATTCAAAGAAATAATTAAATGAAAATTTATCATAATCCTAGATGCAGAAAATCAAGAGAGGGTATTGAGTATTTGACCCAAAAAAAAGCTTCGTTTGAAATAATTAATTATATGAATGAAGGAATTTCTGAAACCAAAATGAAACAATTGTTGAACAAATTGGGTTTGAAACCATTACAATTGATAAGAAAAAACGAAAAAATTTGGAGGGAAAATTTCAAAGATAAAAATCTTAGTGAGGATCAAATTATTCACCTACTTTGTGAAGAGCCAAAACTTATGGAAAGACCAATAATCGAAGCTAAAAATAAAGCTGTCATCGGTAGACCAAAAGAAAATATTGACCGGTTAATTTAAAGTTTCAAGTTTAATTAACCCATTACGGGGAGTTTTACTGGCATGCGTTTTGATTAGTTTGTAATGAAAACAAAAAAACAAACTATGAAAAAGCTGCTGATCGTAACAGTTTTCCTGCTTATTTTCAAATTAAATTATTCACAATCTTACAACAACCAATCAAAAGAGTTTTTCGTATCAGGTATAATTTCTAGTCTTGAAAATGATGAATTACTTGAATACGCAACTATTACCCTGCTAGACACGGCGAATAATAATGTTATCACCGGAGGTATCAGTAATGATTCTGGGAAATTTTCATTTCCAGCCAAAGAAGGAAATTACAATATATTAATTGAATATATCTCCTTCAAAAATGTGACATTAGATGATGTAGCACTAAATGATAATTTAGATCTTGGGGAAATAAAACTTGAACTTGATTTCGAATCTTTAGGTGAAGTCGAAATCATTGCTGAGGAAACAACAGTCGAAATCAAATTAGATAAAAAAATATATACTGTTGGTAAGGATTTGACAGTAAGGGGTGGAACTGGAACAGATGTTTTAGATAACATTCCGTCAGTATCAACTGATATTGATGGAAATATACTACTTAGAGGTAATGATGCAGCTAGAATTTTGATCAACGGTAAGCCATCCAGATTAGTTGGTGTTAACTCATCTTTTCTAAAAGAATTACCAGCTGATGCTATTGAGAAAGTTGAGGTCATAACNTCACCATCAGCCAGATATGAAGCAGAAGGTAGCGGAGGTATAATTAATATCATCCTCAGAAAGTCAAAAAAACTTGGATTAAATGGCTCACTAAGTGCTAATGTTGGTGAACCAAAATCAAATTCATTATCAACCAACATAAACTACAGAAACGGTGCGATTAATTTCTTTAATTCGTCTAGCATATACGACAGAATTAGGCCAGGGAGTTCAAGCGGAATAACTGAATACTTTAATGGCTCAGAACCAAGCACTTTCTTCAGTGAGGACAGAACCCGTGAAAGAGTTAGTGATGGATATTTTATTAATAATGGTTTCGAATGGTATATTGATGATAAAACTTCACTTTTAGGTTCATTTTTTTACAATAGTTATGGTTCTGATAATTTAGAGTCTAATACAATAAGAGAATTAGATGCTAATTCAAATGTTTTGAACACAATCAATCAAAACGATTTTGAAAATGATATTGACAATAATCGAGAGTATAATTTAAACTTTGAAAGAAAACTTGACGATGAAGGCCAGTTAATAACTGTTGACCTTCAGTATGAAAACTCAAAAGAATGGGAAAATTCATTAATTGACGAAAATGGAATTGTGAACGAAAGTGTCGATGAAAATATACAATCTGAATCTTTTTTAATTCGTTCTGATTTTGTTTTACCAATAGGAGAAAACCGTCAATTTGAAGCTGGAATTCGAATTGAAAGTGAAGATGATGTTACGGATTACAAAGTTTTCGATAATGTAAACAGTGTTTTTGTTGAAGATTTTGACCAAAGTAATTTATTTCAATATAAAGAAAGAATAAGTGCTGCTTATACACAGTATGGAGTTAAAGTTGAAGATAAATATTCTTTTCTTTTGGGACTCAGGGTTGAGAATACGCTCAAAAATGTGAATCAACTCACAATACAAGATTTTACTAAAATTGATGATACAGGTCTTTTTCCTACCTTCAATTTTGGTTTAGAGATAACTGATGACGAAACACTAACTTTTGGTTATAACAGAAGAATAAGGAGACCCTGGTCAAGGTTTATTAATCCTTTCCCTACAAAAATAAGCCCAATACTTATTTGGCAGGGAAATCCCTACTTAGACCCCACATACTCCAATAATATTGATTTTGGNTATGTAAAGAGATATAAATCGTCTTTTACCGTTAATACATCAGCTTATTTCCAAAGATCAACTAATTCTATAAATACCATTATAGAAGAGACTGGAGATTATGCCGAGATTAATGGAGTTAACGTACCAATAGTTGTTAGAACACCTATTAATCTATCTACAAACGAGAGATTTGGTTTTGAATTGAACCTTTCCTACAGAAAAGGAAGAAAGTGGAATATTAATACAAACTTCAATTTGTTCCAGAATAAAGTTGAAGGTACTTATAACGATATTATTTATGATAACGAAAATGTTAGCTGGAGTTTTAGACTGAATAACAAGCTTACTCTTCCTGGCAAAATTGATTGGCAAACAAGGATGAATATAAGAGGGCCCAATGAAACTGCTGTAAGTAAGAGTGATGGCGACTTTTCGATTGATTTAGCTTTTAGTAAGGAATTGTTTAATGATAACGCTACGTTAACCTTAAATATCAAAGATTTATTGGACCAAAGGGGTTGGAGAAATGAAACTTTTAATGAAAATTTCTACAATGACTTTGAATTTAGGTGGAGCCAGAGATCAGCAACTTTAAATTTTACTTACCGATTTAATCAAAAGAAAAATCAAAACAGAAGACAAATGAGAAGTGGTGGTTATGATGATGGTAGTTTTGGATCTTAAACTACATTTTCTTTTTTCTTTCCTGTATTAGCTCTTCAATTCTTTCTTTTAACGCACCGAAAACCCAATAGGGTATAACAAAAAGAAGCAATACAAAGAATAACCAAAAACCTATAGTTAGTATAGTTAAAAATGCTAAAAAACCTAAATATTGATCAAACTCAAACATAATTTAATCTGTTTTAGCAAATATAATATTTAGATCACTTACATATAATATTTAGTTTAAATAATTTTCAACATTGTTTCTGTGTGAATAGCATAAATGAATCATTTTGCGTTTAGTTACATTTAATGTGTAAATTTGTATTATAATTGCTAACCATGGAATACAGAATCGAAAAAGATACTATAGGCGAAGTTAAGGTACCAGCTGATAAACTTTGGGGTGCTCAAACTGAAAGATCGAGAAATAACTTTAAAATTGGACCTAAGTCATCAATGCCAATAGAAATAATCTACGCATATGCTATNGTTAAAAAAGCAGCTGCAATCACAAATCATTCATGCGGAGTACTTTCAAAAGAAAAAATGGATCTAATTTCCAAAGTTTGTGATGAAATAACCGCTGGTAAACATGACGAACAGTTTCCACTAGTGGTATGGCAAACAGGTTCTGGTACTCAAACTAATATGAATGTTAATGAGGTGATATCAAATAGGTGTCAACAATTGATTGGGAAAGACTTAAAAGATGAAAAATATGTTAAAGCCAATGACGATGTAAATAAATCTCAATCCTCTAATGATACATTTCCAACGGCAATGCATATAGCTGCCTATAAGTTGATTTCAACAAAAACCCTTCCCGCTCTCGAGGATTTAAAAAAATCCCTTCACGATAAATCTGAAGAATTTAAAGATGTTGTGAAAATCGGAAGAACACACATGATGGATGCAACTCCTATAACATTAGGTCAAGAATTTTCAGCTTTTAAAAAGCAAATCGAAAATGGTATTATTAGTTTGGAAAGCTCGATGAAATTTATTTTAGAAATTGCTCTTGGAGGTACGGCGGTTGGAACAGGTTTGAATACCCCAGATGGATACTCTGAAAAAGTTGCTAAAATAATTGCTAATGAAACAGGTTATCCATTCGTTACTGCAGAAAATAAGTTTGAGGCATTATCTTCTAATGATTCATTGGTTGATTGTCACAATTCTTTAAAAAAAATTGCTGTTTCAATAAATAAAATATCAAATGATATAAGAATGCTTTCATCAGGACCCAGAAGCGGAATTGGTGAAATAATTTTACCAGCAAATGAACCTGGAAGCTCAATCATGCCTGGCAAAGTTAATCCTACTCAATGTGAAGCAATGTCAATGGTGTGTAGTCAGGTTATTGGAAATGATTCAGCTATTACTTTTTCAGGAACTCAGGGACATTTTCAACTAAATGTTTTTAAACCTGTGATTATTTATAATTTTATTAATTCTTCAATATTAATCGCAGATGCTGTCAATAGTTTCAATTCCAACTGTATTGTTGGTATAATTCCAAACTTAAAATCAATAAAGAAAAAATTAGATAACTCATTGATGCTAGTCACTGCATTAAATCCAAAAATTGGATATTACAAGGCTGCCGAGATTGCTAACAATGCTTATAAAAATGATACTACTTTGAGGGATGAAGCTATTAAATCAGGGTATCTGACCGCTGAAGAGTACGACCAATTAGTCGATCCAAGAAATATGACTTAGCACATTCTTATGTCTAAATTAATTACAAATATAAAACAGCTAACTCAGATTAGAGATAAGGATATTTCATTTATTTCGGCTAAAAAAATGGATGAATTACCATCTATAAGTGACGCTTACCTACTAATTGAAAATGGAGTAATTAATGACTTTGGTAAAATGTCCGAAATTCCAAATTTTGGAAATATAGAAACAATTAACGCTAAAGATAAAATTGTTTTACCTGCTTGGTGTGATTCTCACTCTCATTCAGTTCATACAGGAAATAGATCTGATGAATACATGCAAAGGATAAAGGGGGCTTCATATCAGCAAATAGCAGAAAATGGAGGTGGAATTTTAAAGTCTTCATCTCAAATTAATGCAGTCTCTTCTGATGATTTATACACCGAATCAAAAAACAGAATCTTATCACTAATAAAACAAGGTACCGGTTCATTGGAGATTAAATCTGGCTATGGACTAAATTATGAGTCTGAATTAAAAATGCTGGAAGTCATCAGTAGACTTAAAAATAGTCTACCTATTGAAATAAAATCAACATTTTTGGGAGCCCATGCCATACCCAAAAACTATAAAAAAGATGACTATTTAAAATTGGTCATTGACAAAATGCTTCCAGATTTTATAGATAAAAAATTAGTTGACTTTGTTGATATTTTTTGTGAGGAAAACTATTTTTCGGTGGATGACACTAAGCTTCTATGTAATAAAGCCTATGAGCTAGGTGTAGCTTCAAAAATTCATACAAATCAGTTTAACTCCATCGGAGGGATAAAGGCTGGTGTTGAATGTGGTGCTCTAAGTGTCGATCATCTTGAAGTGATAAATCAGGATGATATATGGGCATTAAAACAAAGTAAAACTATGCCTGTTTTGTTACCCGGTTGCTCATTTTTCTTAGGAATTGATTATGCAAATGCAAGAAACTTATTAAATAATGGGATTCCGTTTGCGATCGCTAGTGATTTTAATCCTGGTTCATGTCCTACAGGAAATATGAATTTTATAATCTCTTTAGCTTGTAATAAATTGAAAATAACATCTGAACAAGCCATTAATGCAGCTACACTAAACGGTGCATACGCAATGGGAGTTTCTAAAAAAACAGGCTCGATTAGTAAAGGGAAATTGGCAAACCTGTTAATCACAGAAAAAATAGACTCTATTGATGATTTACCATACTATTTTGGAGAAAATTTAATTGAAAAGGTCTTAATTAGAGGAGAAGAAATTAATTAGATAAGATTTTATCTATAATTGTGAAAATTTTCACTTCTTCTGAATTAGTTTTTGCTATAATTTTTTTCCCTTCAGCAATAATTCCCTTAGTAAAATCTTTATCATCTAAATCGTTACAATTTATTCTTACATTTAGAAAACCACCATTTATAGCAGCTTTTACACAGTGCATAGCTACTCCAACATCAGTGATTGAATTAGGATTTCCATTCATTGCCATTTTTTTGATAATTTCTATAGATTCAAAAGAAATTTCCATTATTTTGAAAGGAACTTCAATAGCATTTTTTGTTGCAATCTGAATTTGATTATATCTGATTTTTTTTTCTTGTTCTGTGTTTTTAGGCATCGAATACGCGTTCATTATAGAATTAAAGGCATCAGTGTCTTGGTCAACCAAATCAATAAGTTTGGATTGTATTTTCATACCTTTTTCACCAATTTTCGAAAACGATTCCCATTTTTCATCCCAACCTCTTTTATGAGCTGATAAATTAGCAACCATGACGGCTAATGAAGCACCAAGGGCGCCACAATAAGCAGAAATTGAACCACCGCCGGGTGCTGGAGATTCACTGGATGTCATATGTGCAAAATCCAATAAGGTTTTTTTTGAAAGATCTTTATTTTTTTTATCTATCATATACTCTATGACTCTAACTTTTGGATCAAAAGGCGCCAGCTCGTCTAAACCCAATGATTTAACCGCAATATGAATGATTTCACTCTCAGGAATTGCATTTGATCTTTTTTGTTTTGTTAAAAAATATTTACCTGCATCAATTAAAACTTTTTTGGGAACTAGTCCTATCAATTCAGAACCTGTAACTCTCATACCCCTCACCTGAGCTCTTTCGCACGTTTTGTCAAAAACCTCGTGAAGAGGTGTTGTATTTATATTTGTAATATTATATGAAATTTGTGCAATTGAATATTCATCTATGTACCAACCTATTCCCTTCAAATTTTTGAAATAACCTGGAATTCTTTGAGGATTACCGTTTTTATCATTTATTATTTTACCTGTTAATTTACCCCCCTCTCTTTTTACACGTCCAGCTTCTCTTAAATCAAAGGCAACAGAGTTAGCTCTTCTTGTTGATGTTGTATTTAAGTTAATATTGTAGGCCACTAAAAAGTCTCTGGCACTGATTGCTGTGGCACCTGATTTTTTAACTTCCTCGTTAAATACANAAGGCCCATAATCTGGTTTCCAAGACTTGTCATTAAATTTATTTTCCAAACCCTCATATTCACCAGATCTGCAATTTGCTAAATTCTTTCTTTTTTCTTCTTTTGCTGCATATTCATANCAATAAACAGGNATGGATAGCTCGTTGCCGACTCTTTTTGAAAGATTGTGAGCTAATTCAACCGTTTCTTNCATTGAAATTCCAGAAATAGGTATTAAAGGACATACATCAACAGCTCCCATTCTTGGATGCTCGCCGAAGTGCTTACTCATATCAATAAGTTCTTTGGCTTTAGAAATTAGTTTAAAAGCTGCATCAACAATAATTTCAGCATCTCCAACAAATGTTATTACAGTTCGATTAGTAGCCTTTCCAGGGTCAACATTTAATAATCTAATACCAGGATATTTTTCTACTGTTTCAACTATTTTACTAATCACAGATTCGTCATTTCCCTCAGAAATATTAGGTACACATTCAACTATTTTTTTCATTGTAACTTTGAAATATTNGCTAAAGATATTAATATTAACCAACAATAAAGAGAGTGGAAATAAATATTATANATTTTAAAGATGATTTTGAAAAAGATTTTTACGAATTGAATATTGAATGGCTTGAACACTATTTCAAGGTTGAAAAATATGATTATGAGGTCTTATCAAATGCTAAAAAATATATAATCAGCAAAGGGGGGAAAATCTTTTTTGCAGAGTACAATGGAAATATTATCGGTACTTTCGCACTAATGCCAACAGAAAATAAGTTAACTTTTGAATTAACGAAAATGGCTGTAGACAAGAAATATAGAAATAAAGGCATTGGTAAAAAGTTACTTAAGAAATGTATTGATTTTTCTATATCTAAAAACTATGAGTCAATTATACTTTATTCAAACAGGGAACTTGAAAATGCCATTCATCTATACAAAAATTTTGGATTTAAAGAAATCAGATTAGAAAATAACTCTCCTTATTTAAGGGCTAATATCAAGATGATTAAGTTACTAGTTTAGACTCTTCCCTTTAAAGCATTGAAAACCCAAGCAATTGCGAAAAATCCTAAACCAACTGAAACAAAACCCCAGCCTGCTATTTCATTATATTTAAATACGCCTAAAGCAATAAGAACTAGCCCGAAAAATATCATAATAAAAGTTGCCCAACCCAATACCGTATTTTTATTCATCATTTTTTTTCTTTTTTCTTTTATCTTTTCTTCTTTTTTTCTTTTCCTCTTTTCCAGAAAAATCCATATCAACAAATGTTGTTATCTCATCAGGCGTTAGAATAACAGCTAATGATTTTACAAAATCTATCTCTAACTGCTTTAAAGCATCTTGCCTAGCCTGTTTAGAAGAGTCAGTATTTTCAACAATCCTGTTATAATTTTCATATTTTTCAAGTAATAGCCCTTTAAATATTTCTTTTTCAAAATCATCAAGAGAAAAAACCTCAACTGATTTCGGAAGAACTTTTTCTAGTTCCTCATAGGCGTTAAGTGTTGTAATATAAACAGACGCTTCATATTTTGGTGGGGGTATATATCCTCTTTGGCCTCTTTGTGGACCATATAGTTGCTGTGCTGTAATATTTGAACTAAAAATTAATAGTGTAAGTAGAATTAATTTTCTCATCACTTTAAATCTGCTGGCGCAATTTATTAATAATTTAATTTATATGCTATTTAGGATTTACAATTTTAATTTGTTTTTGTCTACCATTTACATATTCGTGACCTCCTTGCCCATAAAAACCAGCCTCTTCCAACATGATTCTTATGTCCCGGCCCCACTCCTCAATGTAAGTTGTATTATTTAGCTCAATGGCATATACTGTATTTAAATTCAAAGGGTAATCCCCTGTTCCTTCCACTCCGCCTTGAGAATCCCACATTCCGATGGTAGGTCCTGAGGAATGACCATATGAACCAAGCGGATGTGTATATATTGAAGGTCTTAGTCCTCTTTTTTTAGCCTCAGAAAGAGAGTTTAATAAAATTTGATTACCAGAGTATCCTTCGATAAAATTTGATGTAAGTATATCCTGTAGTAGATTAGCCTCATCAAAAGCCTCTTTAAGAAAAATAGGAATATCTTTCTCATTATCATCAAGAATGTATGCCATCTGTTGGCAATCAGAGTTAAGTCTTAAGTAAGTGATGCCAAAGTCACAATGCAACAAATCTCCCTTTTGAATAACATTTTCAGATGGTCTGTTTGAAAAAGATCTAAGATGGTCACCATTAACCTCACTTTTTCTTTGAATGTCAACCGATGGATGAAACCATGTATTCAGCCCTAAATCAGTTACCTTTTGACGCATCCACCACTCCAAATCTGAGGTTGTGGTTTTACCTATCTGAATAACATCAAGCGAGAATGCCTCATTTATTATTTGTTTAGTGATTGTTACTATTTGTTTATAAATTTCCATTTCTTTATCTGTTCTTGTTTCAATCCAAGCAGTTGCTAATTTTTGAGCAGAAACAACTTTTTTTCTATTATTTTCAGAAATGTTATCAATAAATTCATCATAATCTGTCTTATCTAATCCGTCTGCAATATTGAAATACTTTGAATAATTCAAACCAATCTTTCTTGGATTCCTCTCATCAATAATTTCATTCAATCTNTGCCATTGATTAGGTTGTTTTTCCTTATCCCAAGCCGAAATTATATTATCACCAAAATTATATCTAGCAACAGCAAGTTTATCAAGTGAATCGTTTGCTTTGTCCCGATAAAAAACTAAAATTGTTCTTCTGCGCGCATTAAGCCACTCAGCTGGTAACATTGTTTTCAAAACAGGATCTTCATTATATTCTCTAGAAATAAGGACCCACATATCAATATCAGTTTTATCCATCAATTCGGGAAGTACATTTTCAAATCTATTTTTTAGAATTTCGTTAATCTCAAGCGCTCTTTCTTTTTCGGATAGTATTTGCGAATTCAATGAAAATGTTATCAAAAAAATTAAAATAATTATTTTCTTCATAATCTTTTATTAAAGTATATTTATAAATCGTTTAAATTAAGTTAATATCAACCAGTTAATTTTATTTCATCAGTGGAAAAAAAAATTTTCTTTTCAATAATCTTAATTATTACTTTTTTAAATTCTTTTTCTCAAAGTTATAAAATTATAGACTGGGATGATAAGACTGTAAATTTAAAAAGTTCTGATGATGATTTACAAGGGATATTTAGTAATCACTATATAGAATATTACAAATCTAAATTCAGTGAAGATGTTCATGTATATGAAACTCATCACATGAAAACAAAAATTAATAAAATAACAGATGAATCAAATAATGAAATTTTAATATCTAAAATCAATGTTTCAGAAATCATT
>JGI24820J26691_1000127_pt1 | contig 20363 bp, 16 predicted proteins | sample METZYME_5_50m_FD_26691 | JGI IMG/M metagenome (IMG submission 26691) | reverse complement strand
GATGAATATGTAAATATTATGAATAATTTAAATTTACCAAACCCAAAAATGATGGATATTGCAGTTCCTGGAAATCTCAGTTTAGGTATCAGTTTAGAAAANCAGAAATTAAGTAACGGTTTAGAAAAAAAAGATTTTTTNAAGAAGATAAAAGATCAAAANAGTTTGCTGATAGATTTAAGAGAAAAACAAGAAATTGAAAAAGATGGAAAAATTGAAGGAGGGCTTGAAATTCCTTTTACTAATATTAACGAATACATAAAAAATAATAAACCAGACCTTTTGAATAAAAATTTATTATTTTATTGTAGAGTTGGTCATAGATCAGCATTAGCTGTTCAAATTTCGAAAAATTATAATCTTAAAAATAGTCATCATTTAATTGGTGGGATAAAAAACTTAAATTNGTAAAATTTTTTAGACTGACTTAAAGCCAAATTCTAAACAAGCGTCAGTCAGTGAATGATGCAAAGACTCTCCAAAACTTCTTAAAGCTAGAACTCTAATAACCTGAGGATTATCAGATATAAAATCTAATGTAATAGTTATTGCGTGGAAAACTGAATTAGAACAGTCCCCCTCTCCTAATTCATTAATGTTTAATGGGGATCCTTTTTTAATTACCTCTCTTGCAAGATTNCCTTCTATCTCAATTATAGTTCTTGAATGAGAAAGATCAGTAATTGCAAAATCTTTATCAGTAAAATCATTTTTAAAGGTATCAAAAATNTTTTTTTTATCTGATATAACTAGCCAATTATCTGGTCCCATCCACAATATTCTTGAACTAGAGTTATNTTTTACTTTTAATGGATCAGGTAATCTTAGGCCATCTAAGTTCATTTTTGAAACATCAATTGTAGAATTTTTATACTTAACAATTTGATAAATTATCAAATTTTTAATTTCTTTTAATTTAAGCAACTCATTTTCATTTTTATTTTCATAATCACCAAATGATCCATTTTTATGAATATTTTGTAATGATGAAGTGTATGTCATGATCGAACTCTTTTTCCCTCTGGATCAACATAATGAGATGAAATTATTTCAACCTCTATTGAAGTATTTTTAAGTGGCGAAACTGCAAATAATTTTTTTCCNATCATATTCTTTCCATCATTTACGATTGCAAGGGAAAATGGATTATTATTTTCTACACTCCAACAAGATGATGAGACATGACCTAGTTTAGGATTTGGAAGTTTTGCCTTTTCATTTTCAACTAAATGTGATCCCTCTGGTATGCTGGACTTTCTGTCTGTTGGTACTAATCCAACTATTTTTTGCCTATTTTCTAATATGAATGCCTCTTTACCTAAAGAATTTTTTCCAATGAAATCTTTTTTCTTTGAGACTAATCCATCTAATGAAACATCTTGTGGAATTGTTCTTCCATCTAATTCTGGGCCGGCAACATGCCCCATTTCAATTCTTAAAGTTGATAAGGCTTCAGTTCCATATGGTTGATTGTTAAATTCTTGACCAATTTCCATCATTTTTTCCCACATGAACAAACCATAATTTGACTCAACATTAACCTCGTAAGCAAGCTCGCCTGAAAATGAAATTCTAAAAATTCTTGCTGGCACACCAAATAAATTACTTTCGATATAACCCATAAAAGGTAACGATTCATTAGAAACATCTAAATCTGGAAATAATTTGGATAACATGTCTCTTGATTTAGGACCCGCTATTGCTGCGCCTGCCCATTGTTCTGTTGTAGATACAACATTTACATTCAATTCTGGCCATACAATTTGAAGATAATATTCGAGATGAGATAATACATTTGCAGCTTGTGCTGTTGTTGTGGTCATATGATAATGATTTTCAGAAATCCTTGTTGTAGTACCATCGTCCATTATCATTCCATCTTCTCTCAACATCACTCCATATCTTGCCTTACCAACTGGAAGTTTTAACCAAGCATTTGTGTACACTCTATTTAAAAATTCAGCTGCGTCTGGGCCTTTAATATCTATTTTACCAAGTGTAGTTACATCACATATTCCAACATTCTCTCTCACGTTTTTTGCTTCACGCTTTGAAGCCTCTAACAAAGTTTCATTTCCTTGTTTGTAATATCTAGGTCTTTTCCACGCACCTGCATCAACAAATACTGCATTATTTTTTTCATGCCAATCGTGCATTGGTGTTTTTCTAGTTGGCATAAATTCCATACCCACCTCTCTTCCAACAATTGTACCAATAGTAATTGGAGTAAATGGTGGTCTAAAAGTTGTATGCCCTACTTCAGGTACAATTTTATTTTCGATATTAGAGACCATTTGAAGACCATTAAGATTACTTGTTCTTCCCTGATCAGTAGCCATACCTAATGTTGTATACCTTTTTACGTGTTCGATAGATCTATAACCTTCTCTTAAAGCTATCTCTATATCAGAAACTGCAACATCATTTTGAAATCTACAAATCTTTTTGGGTTTTCATTTTTAGGAAGTGGCATACACCAAAACTTATCATGCACATTGTGTTTAGTTTCGGTTACTGTAGGTATTTTGTTTTCATTATTTCTATCAGTTATTTTGCTTGATAATTCTGATCCGGTTTTAAATCCACTTTCAATAGTTTCTTGAAGTGTAAAACTTCCATTTGCAGCGCCTACTGTTTTTTCATTTTGTTTAGATTTATCTGGAATAAAAGCATCTATTTTTTCATCAAATTTTAATTTATTTCCAGATTGCGATGCCAAATGAACAGTAGGTGTCCAAAAACCTGAAACGCATATACAATCACAATTAATTGTTTCAGTGCTTTCAAAAGATTTTTTATCTTTAGTTAATTTACCTATTTTTGCTGATTTTACTTTTTTGTATCCATTTGCAACAATTACACCGTAAGAAAATTTNATTTGAATACCCTTGTTTTTTGCTTCTTGTACAACNTCTGAGTCGTGCTCTTCTCTTGTATCTAATATTATTGGTTCAACGTTATTTTTCTTAAATTCAAAAGCAGTTTCATAAGCACTNTCGTTATTGGTAAATATAATTGGTTTTCTNCCAACTAAAACACCATATACTTTCATATATTCTTTAGCTGCTGATGATAAAACNACACCAGGTGTATCATTGTTTCCAAATACAATTGGTCGTTCTATTGATCCTGTTGATAAAATTGTCTCTTTAGCTCTTATATACCAAAGTCTCTGTCTTGGAGTATATTTTGATTTATTTGTTAAGTGGTCGCCTACTCTTTCAAACATAACCATCATATTATGATCGTAATAACCAAACACTTGAGATCTATTTTTTAATGTCACGTTTGGCATTGTTTTTAATTCAGAAACGATTTTTTCAGACCAGTCTTTTCCAGACATGTTATCTATACTAACATCATCAGTTAACAGAGTTCCGCCATATCTTGGTTTATCTTCAGCAAGAATTACTTTTGCTCCATTTTTTGCTGCAGCATAAGCACTTGCTAACCCGGAAGGTCCTGAGCCAGTTACTAATAGATCGCAATATTCAAATTTGTGTTCATATCGCTCTTTATCTTTTTCTAAAGAAGCAACACCTAATCCAGCTGCTTTACGAATAAATGGTTCATAAACTTTATACCAAAAACTTTTTGGCCACATAAATGTTTTATAATAAAAACCAGCTGGGAAAAATCTTTTTAGAAAATTGTTTATCGCTCCAATGTCAAATTCAACTGATGGCCAACAATTTTGGCTAGTTGCTGACAATCCATCTACTAATTCTATCTCAGTTGCATTTATGTTTGGTTCTGAATGGCCATTGATTGTAACTTGAAGTTTAGCATTTGGTTCATCAACTCCTGCTCCAATAAAACCTCTTGGTCTATGATATTTAAAACTTCTTCCTACTAAGTGAACTCCATTTGCAAGTAATGCTGAAGCAAGAGTATCCCCCTCATAACCTTGATATGATTTTCCATTAAAGTTAAATGTAATTACTTTATCTCTATTTATAAGCCCAATATTATTTAATCTGTGTGATTGTCTCATACTATTTCTTCACTCATTTTAGCTGTTTTAAATATTTCATGTGTTGCAGTATCTCTTTGAACTTTGAACCATTGTCTGCATCCTGAGATATGATGCCAAAGTTCAATATGTTTTCCTCTTGGACTTTTTCTCATGTAAACAAAATTATCCCATTCTTCTTTTGAAACTTCTTTGTTAAGCTCTGGTCTTTTAACTGTTGCGTCTCCACCATAAGCAAATTCTTTTTGCGCTCTTAATCCACAGAATGGACAGTTAATATGTAGCATAAATTATGAAATCCAAGTTTTAGTGCCTAAGCCTTTTTCGTCTAAAAGATATCCATTTGAAAATCTATTTAATGTAAGATCAGCATTTAATTCATGAAGNCTATCTTGGGCAATAGTATGGGCAAAAGTCCACCCAGAAACAGGAGTTGATTTAAAACCACCATAACACCATCCGCAATTTAAATATAATCCTTCGATATGTGTTTTATCTATTATTGGTGAACCATCCATAGACATATCCATTATACCGCCCCATGTTCTAAGCATTTTAAGTCTACTTAAGAAAGGAAATAACGCCAACCCACCAGTTAAAACATGCTGAATAGTTGGNAGATTACCTCTTTGAGCATAACTATTATAACCATCAAGATCTCCACCCATAACCATTTCGCCTTTATCAGATTGACTTATATAAAAATGTCCTGCTCCAAATGTAACAACTCCATCTAATACAGGTTTGACTGGTTCAGAAACACATGCTTGTAGTAAATGTGTTTCAATTGGCANTGTCATATTTAATTTTTCTGCAAGAATATTTGTNCTTCCTGCAACACATAGACCAACTTTTTTTGCTTTAATAACACCTTTAGAAGTTCTTACTCCTTTAATTTTTCCACCTTCAACATCAAATCCCTCTACTTCACAATGTTGTATAATATCAACGCCCATACTATCTGCTTGTCTTGCATATCCCCAAGCAACACCATCGTGTCTTGCAGTTCCAGCACTTGGCTGCATTAGTCCTCCAAAAATAGGAAATCTCACTTCATCTGAAAAATCTGCCATTGGAATTAATTTTTTAACTTCATCTCTATTTAAAAGCTTTGCATCAATTCCATTTAATCTCATAGAATTTCCTCTTCTTGCATAAGCATTCATTTGTGCATCAGAGTGAGCTAAATTAATTATTCCTCTTGGAGAAAACATCACATTAAAATTTAGTTCCTGGCTAAGATTTCTCCATAAGTCCATACCAAATTCATTAAATCTTGCATTGGCATCATACATAAAGTTTGATCTAATTATTGTAGTGTTTCGACCAACATTTCCTCCACCTATCCAACCTTTTTCAATTACTGCTACATTTGTAATGTTATGTTCTTTTGCAAGATAGTATGCGGTTGCCAGTCCATGACCTCCACCACCAATAATGACTACATCATATTCACTTTTTGGTGTAGGATCCTTCCAGGCAACTTCCCAGTTTTGATGATCTGAAAATGCGTTTTTAATCAAACTAAAAACAGAATATTTTTGCATGTAGGATTTTACAGTAAGAAATTCATATTTTTCTTATTTTTTATATATATATTTTTTAGAAGTTTAAAAACCTAACAAAAAAGGATAAGAATTCTCCACGTTTAACTAACCAATAAAAAATTCTTATGCCAAAAACTGATATCCAAATAGCTAGAGAAGCTAAAATGAAACCAATAAATGAAATTTTAGCCAAAATTGATGTCCCGGATGAACCAAATGCTTTCAGTCCAATGGGGCGACATATTGCAAAAATAAATTTGGAATATTTAGATCAACTTAAAGATAAAAAAAATGGAAAATTAATATTGGTAACAGCGATAACTCCCACTCCTGCTGGAGAAGGAAAAACTACAACTTCTGTAGGTTTGAGTGATGGATTAAATAAAATTGGAAAAAAATCTATTGTTTGTCTTAGAGAACCTAGTCTGGGGCCNTCATTTGGAATGAAAGGTGGTGCTGCCGGAGGAGGATACGCACAGGTCGTTCCAATGGAACAAATAAATTTACATTTTACCGGTGACTTTCATGCGATCACTTCTGCTCATAACTTGCTATCAGCATTAATTGATAATCATATTTATTGGGGAAATAAACTAAATATAGATACGAGAAGAGTTGTCTGGAGAAGAGTAATGGATATGAATGACAGATCTCTAAGATCAATTAATGTAAATTTAGGTGGTATTGCAAACGGGTACCCAAGAGAAGATGGTTTTGATATTACTGTTGCGTCTGAAATAATGGCTATTTTTTGCTTAGCAAACGACTTAACTGATTTAGAAAAAAGAATTGGAAACATTACAATTGCTTATACGAGAGAGAAAAAACCAATATTTGCAAAAGATTTAAATGCACAAGGTCCAATGACTGTTTTNCTTAAAGATGCTATTAGNCCAAATGTAACNCAAACTTTAGANAATAATCCTGCAATTATTCATGGTGGACCATTTGCAAATATTGCTCATGGATGTAATTCAGTTATTGCTACAAAAACAGGTTTGAAACTTGGAGATTATGTAGTCACGGAAGCTGGTTTTGGTGCAGACCTTGGAGCAGAAAAATTTTTAGATATCAAATGCAGAAAATCAAATCTCAAACCAGATTGTGTTGTTATTGTTGCAACAATAAGAGCTTTAAAAATGCATGGAGGTTTATCTAAAGATGAATTAAAAAATGAGAATGTAGATGCATTAAAAAANGGACTTGTGAATTTAGAAAGACATGTTGAAAATATTAAAAAATTTGGTTTACCTGTTGCCGTTGCTGTTAATCATTTCGTAGCTGATACTGAGAATGAAGTTAAAGAACTTATAAATTCATGTGATAAAATGGGAGTTAAGGCAACTCTTTGTACTCATTGGTCAAATGGTGGNGATGGTACAAAAGAACTTGCATTGAATGTGGTTGAACTAATTGAAAAAAATGAGGCTAATTTTAAATTTCTATATAATGATGAGACACCTCTCTTCAAAAAAATTGAAACTGTTGCAAAAGAAATTTATAGGGCTAGCGAAGTTAGCGCAGACTCAAAAGTAAAAGATCAAATTAAATCTTTTGAGGAAATGGGATANGGAAATCTTCCAATATGTATAGCAAAAACTCAATATAGTTTTTCTACTGATCCAAATGCAAAAGGTGCTCCTTCGGGACATGTCTTGCCTGTTAGAGAGGTAAGATTGTCATCAGGAGCTGAGTTTATTGTTGTAATTTGTGGAGCAATAATGACTATGCCAGGATTACCTAGAGTTCCCGCTGCTGATAGTATTAAATTAAATGCAAAAGGTGAAATTGAAGGGTTATTTTAAGAGTTAGTCTCTAGTCATTAATTCTGATACCAACTAACGTTAACCAATTTTCTAATTCTCTCATTCTAGATTGTAAATTTGTAATTTTAATTTCATCCTCAATTATTTTTACATGTCTGTTAATTTCATTTTGATCAACAAACGCCTTCTTATCAATCAATCTATCTTTTCTAAAATGAATTAAACTAATCATTTTTTCATAAGATATTTCTGGATGATATTGAATTCCCCAAATATTACTTATTCCTGATTTAAAAGAAAGACCCATAACATTGTTTATTTTATTAGATGCTAAAAGGGTAGAATTTTTTGGTAGAGTCACAACTTCATCAAAGTTAAAAGCTGGTGTATTAAAAATTTTATTCTTATTTTTATATAAAGAATGATTTAACCCATTCTTATTGATTATTATATCGTGAGCAATTCCACGGTGAGTTCCTGTTTGACATTTTTTTACTTCACCACCTGCAACAGTAACGGCCACTTGCAAGCCCCAACAAATAGCTAAGATATTTTTAATCTTACTTTGACATTCCCTCATAAATTCAATTTGTCTTCTTATTTCAGGAGTATCATTATAAATATTTAAACTACTACCACCCCAAATTAATCCATCATAAATGCTTAGATTTTTAACAACATCAGAAATATTAGAATCTGAAGACGGATTAACAACATCTATATCAATATTTTTTGTGAAGTAATCAATACTATCTTTTAAACTTTCAGTATGAGTTTTTATTCCACCTTCCGTAAAACTCTCATTTTCTTCTCTGAGATTTCCTTCAACTATTAATATTTTTTTCACTTAAATTTTATTTATTTTAATTTTACCAATAAATTATTAATTTTTTGTTATTACATATGGCATCAAGCATGCTAAATAGTAAAGGAAACTCATTTTTATCAAATTCCCTTAAAATTTTTGGTCCAATTTCCAAAGCTAGTTCAGCTCCCTCGATTGTAATTTCTTTCATGTGTTCTTCTTTTGCATCTAAAAATAGCATACCTTTGCCAAGATAACTGCCCATTTTGCTATTCCTTCCTCCAGCTGCNCTAACATGTAAGTCTCCTAATCCCGCTAATCCAAATACTGTCTCTTCGTTACCATTTAATTTTTTTACTATTTTCCTCATTTCTGACATTGATTTGTGAACTAGTGAAGCTGCTGTATTTAGATAATATTTGCTTTTAATATTATCGTCTGCATTATCACTACTTAACCCCACCGAAGCACCTATTAACATTGAATAAATATTTTTTATTGCTGCACAAACTTCAACTCCAACTATATCTTTAGAAAATTCAGTAGAATAATATTTTGTTGAAATTATTTTTCCAATTTCTTTTACTATTTCAATATTTTTATTGGCTATTACAACGCTACTTTTTATTCTGTTAGCCAAGCCATTTGCTAGACATGGCCCTCCTACAGCTGATATCTTTGGATTAGTAGCACCTTTTCTCTTTAAAATTTTTTCTAATTTGTCTGCTAATGTTTCAAATTGATTTTCAATTACAGCTAAACCTTTTGTAAGTAATAATATATTTGTGTTTTCATTATAAAATTTTGAAACTTCTTCGCCAATCCATTCTATACCTTTAGAATTTACTCCGACAACAATTAGATCTACATTCTCTTTCATTTTATTATCAAACTCAGAAAATTTTATAACTTTAATATTCTTAGGTAATTGACAATTTAATACTGGGTGAAGATTTTTATTATTATTTATCTGATCGATTATTTTATCTTCTAAAAATGAGCCAACCAAAATAACTTCATTAGAGTTATCAGCGCAAGGTACTGAAAAAGCTGATCCCATAGCGCCGGCACCAATAATTACGATTTTCTTCATAAAATTATTATACGTACCTGAATACAAAAACAGCAAAGAAAAATGAAATAATAGTTGCAACCCATAACATTGGGCCAATTAAACCAAGCCAGCCTAGATGAATATAGGCAGCACTAAGAAGAGACAAAAATAATCGNTCTCCTCTNGTTGTATCNAGGCCTAAAATTCCTTTTCTTGGGCTACCACCCGGTTTTCTTTTCTCCCAAACTGTCATGGCTATTAAACAACAAGCAATAAAAACAAAAAAAGCTGCTGTCTGCCAAGTCCAAGCCATCCATGTTATAAACTCAAAGTCAAAAAAACCTTTTTCTTGGGTTTTTGCAACAGAGTCCCAAGAATTAGCAGCATATAACTTAGTAAAAATCATACTCTTCCTAATGCGAATCCTTTGGCGATATAATTTCTAACAAAGTAAATTACTATTGCTCCAGGAACTATTGTTAGACTTCCAGCAGCTGCTAGTAAACCTAGCTCATAACCTGAGGTGCTGGCTGTCCGTGTCATTGTAGCAGCTATTGGTTTTGCTGCCACTGCTGTTAATGTTTTCGCGAGTAAAAGTTCAACCCAAGAAAACATAAAACAGAAAAACATTGTTATTCCTATACCTGCGGTAATAGTTGGTATAAAGATTTTTAAGAAAAATTTCCAAAAGGAATAACCATCAACATATGCAGTTTCATCTAATTCTTTTGGAACTGCTGACATAAACCCCTCTAGTATCCATACTGCAAGAGGAATATTAAATAAACAGTGAGATAAAGCTACAGCTACATGTGTATCAAATAGATTTACGGAAGAATAAAATTGGAAGAATGGTAACGCAAAAACTGCTGGTGGTGCCATTCTATTTGTAAGCAACCAGAAAAATAAATGTTTATCACCTAAAAATTTATATCTCGAAAATGCATAAGCAGCAGGAAGAGCTGCAGCAACTGATATTATAGTATTTAAGACTACATAATAAATTGAATTTAAATATCCAGTATACCAAGTACTATCTGTAAATATTTTTTTATAATTCTCCAGTGTGAATTCATTTGGCCAAAGAGTGTATGTATTAATAATTTCTGTTGTAGTTTTAAAGGACATGTTTAATAACCAATATATTGGTAGCATTAAAAAAATTATGTATAACGTTGGAACTATCCATTTATATTTTTTCACGATTGACCCTCATTTTTCATCATTAAATTATAAAATACCCAACAAACTGTAAGAACTATAAAAAAATAAATTAAAGACATTGCTGCCGCTGGACCTAAATCAAATTGACCAAGTGCCATTTTAACTAAGTCGATTGACAAAAATGCTGTAGCATTTCCTGGGCCACCACCAGTTAACACAAATGGTTCTGTGTAAATCATAAAACTATCCATAAACCTTAGAAGTATTGCTATTGTTAATACTTTCTTCATTTTAGGTAATTCAATATGTCTAAATACTGACCACCTACTAGCACCATCAATTTCTGCTGCTTGATAATATGCTGGTTGAATTGATCTTAGACCTGCATAAGACAATAGAACTACAAGTGAGGTCCAGTGCCAAACATCCATCAACACCGTTGTAAACCATGCATCTCCACTTTGTTGTGTAAAATTATAATCAAAGCCTAGTGCATTTAACGAGTGCCCTAAGAAACCAATGTCAGGTAATGCAAAAATATTCCACATTGCACCTACTACATTCCAAGGTATTAAAAGTGGCATAGACATTAGTACTAAACAAACTGATACCCCAATTCCTTCCTTCGGCATTGTTAATGCAATGAAAATTCCAAGTGGAATTTGTATAAATAGTATTATGAGTGTAAATAAAATTTGTCTTCCTAAGGCAGCATGAAACCTATCTGAAAGTAGTATTTGCTTAAACCATCTAGTTCCCTCCCACATAAAAACGTTATTACCAAAAGTTTCTTGAAAAGCGTAATTAACAACCGTCATTAATGGAATAATTGCGTTAAAAGCAACTAATACAAAAACTGGTATTACGAAAAGCCAGGCTTTTTGATTCACTGTTTTATTCATTATTCAATTATCCAGTTATCTCCATACACGTATGTGTAATCTTTTTTAAAGTTTAAATATGCAGATCCAGTTGGAATATTCGTTGAGCTTTTTGCTATTACTTTTATTTTTCCACTTTCACTTACTGTATCGATAATCTTATGTCTTCCTGTGTTACTTACCTTTATTATTTTTACTGGCAAACCGCTTTCGTTAAATTCAATAAACTCTGGTCTAATTCCAACCTCAGTTTTGGAAAAACTATTATTTTTGATATCAATTTTGGTTTCAAGCTTGTTGCCATTTAAAGAAATTGTACCATTGTCTATTTTACAAGGTAAAATATTCATTCCAGGAGATCCTATAAAATGACCAACAAAAGTATGTCGAGGTTTCTCAAATAACTCTACTGGTGTTCCAATTTGAACAATTTCTGCTTCATGCATCACTACAACTTGATCAGCAAATGTAAGTGCCTCTGTTTGATCATGTGTAACATAAATCATTGTTCTATTAATTTTTTGATGGAGTTCTTTTAATTTGGATCTTAAGATCCATTTTAAATGTGGATCGATAACTGTTAGAGGTTCATCAAACATAATTACATTCACATCTGATCTCACTAGTCCTCTTCCAAGAGAAATTTTTTGTTTACCATCAGCTGTTAAACCAGATGCTCTATTATGTAGTGTTGAGGTAAGTTCGAGCATCTCTGCAATTTCTTCTACCTTATTTTTAATTTCTTGTTCGGATATACCTCTATTTTTCAATGGAAATGCAAGATTATCAAAAACTGTCATTGTATCGTAAATAACTGGGAATTGAAAAATTTGAGCGATATTTCTTTCAACTGGGTTTTTATTTGTTACATCTTCTTCATTAAATAATATTTGACCTTCTGTTGGATCAATTAATCCTGAAATTATATTTAATAAAGTTGTCTTGCCACATCCAGAAGGCCCAAGTAGAGCATAAGCTCCACCATCATTCCAATCAATGTTAATATTACGAAGTGCCCAATCCTCTTTATTAACTTGAGACTTTAAATAGCTATGGCTTAAATTTTTAAGTGAAATCTTAGACATTGTTTACCAATTTATTAGTTTCATCAAAATATAAAAACTCATCTGAATTCATAAATAATTTAGTTTGCTCACCAACATTTTTTTGATGAATTCCATTTGATAAGGACACCCAATTTAAATCTCCGTTGGTAAAATGAATTAAACTCTCGGAACCACTAAGCTCAGAGATTAAAACTTTTCCAGAAATTTCAAGTGAATTTGAGCCTTCTTTATATGTAGTAATATTGTGCGGTCTTATCCCAACTTTGTATTCACCATCTTTAAGTTTTGAATGCACCTTCCAACTCAATTGATCAGAAATTAATGAACAAACATCTCCCTCTTTTTTTATTTTAGCAATGTTCATTGGGGGATCACTAAATACTTGTGCTGATTGTAAACTATTCGGTTTATTATAAACCTCTAATGTTTTGCCATGCTGGACGATTTTTCCTTCAAGCAATGTTGCTGTGTATCCTCCTATCAATAATGCATCTGAAGGTTCTGTTGTTGCATAAACCACAATACAATCTCTATCTTCAAATAATTTAGGTAACTCTTCTCTTAATTCCTCTCTTAATTTAAAATCTAAATTTGCAAGAGGCTCATCCAATAATATTAAATCAGAGTCTTTCACTAACGCTCTTGCAAGTGCTGTTCTTTGTTGTTGACCACCAGACAATTCATTAGGCCTTTTATTTAACATTGGAGAAAGTTTTAATAATTCAGCAACTTTCCCAACTCTATTTTTGATTTCATTGCTATCAACGCCTGTGATTTTTAATGGTGATGCAATATTATCATATACATTAAAATTTGGATAATTAATGAACTGTTGGTAAACCATTGAAACATTTCTTTTTTGAACTTTAACTCCTGTTACATTTTTTTCATTAAACCATATTTCTCCATTAGTTGGTTTATCTAGACCAGCCATAATTTGCATAAGGGTAGTTTTGCCTGCTAAGGTTGATCCAAGAAGTACATTGATAGTATTCTTCTCAAATTTTAAGTTGGTTTCATAAATATGAGTTTCTTGTCCTACTTTTTTTTCAACACTTCTTAACTCTAAACTCATAATTTTATTTTGATTTTTAATGAAAGAAGGACGTCATGTAAGACGTCCTTCCTTATTTAGTTTGAATTATTTTTCAAAATAAAATTAGTTCCAAGCTTTTTCGTAAGGAACTGTTTTACCTTGAGGTTTTTCATCACGTTTTGCTTTAGGTGATCCAGGTTGATCTAACCAATAATTTGCTCCTTTTGGTTCAGATAATCTTGGTCCACAACCTCCATACGTATTATTAGCTTTATCAGCTGCTTCCATACGTGACATTACTAAGTTCATCTCTTCTGCAAGACGATCCATAGCCTCTTGAGGAGTAAAAGCACCAGAGTTTACATCTCCAATTTGTTGCCACCATATTTGTGCAAGTTTCGGATAATCCGGAACATTAATACCTGTTGGTGACCACAATACTCTGTTAGGTGATCTATAAAATTCTACCAGTCCACCTAATTTTGGAGCTCTCTCTGTGAATGATTTATGGTTAATATCACTATCTCTTATAATAGTTAAACCTACGTGGCTTTTCTTAAGAGATACAGTTTTTGAAACAACGAACTGAGCATATAACCATGCAGCTTTTCTTCTATCAACTGGTGTAGACTTAAATAAAGTCCATGATCCAGCATCCTGATAACCAAGCTTCATACCTTCATCCCAGTAAGGACCTTTTGGTGAAGGACCCATTCTCCATAAAGGATTTCCATTGTCATCAACCGTTTTATTTCCAGAACTCTTAGGCGCTACCATTGATGCAGTAAACGCTGTGTACCAGAAGATCTGTTGAGCAACGTTACCTGATGATAATGCAGGTAGTGATTGATAAAAGTCCATACTAGCAGCACCTGGAGGTGCGTATGATCTTAACCACTCATCCCATTTTCTAATTGCGTAAACCGCTGCTGGTCCATTAGCTGCTCCACCTCTAGCAACGTCAGCTCCAACTGGATTACACGTTCCCGATTCCATTCTAATACCCCACTCGTCAACAGGTACACCATTAGGCTTTCCAACAGAACCAGCGCCAGCCATTGATAACCATGCATCTGTCATTCTCCAACCTAAATCAGGAGCTCTTTTTCCATAATCCATGTGTCCATATACTCTTACACCGTCAATTTCTTTTACTTCATTTGTAAAATATTCAGCGATGTCTTCGTATGCTGACCAGTTTACAGGTACACCTAAATCATATCCATATTTAGCTTTAAAACCTGCTTTAATATCAGCTCTATCGAACCAATCTTTTCTAAACCAGTAAAGGTTTGCAAATTGTTGATCAGGTAATTGATATAATTTTCCATCAGGACCAGTTGTAAATGATTTACCAATGAAATCATCAATGTCTAATGTTGGTAAAGTTACATCTTTACCCTCACCAGCCATCCAATCTGTTAAGTTGACTGCAAGCTGTAATCTTGAGTGTGTACCAATTAAATCTGAGTCGTTGATATATGCATCATACAAGTTTCTTCCAGTTTGCATTTGTGTTTGAACAGCTTGTACTACTTCACCTTCTCCTAACAATTGATGATTTACTTTTATTCCTGTAATTTCCTCAAATGCTTTGGTTAAGACTTTAGACTCATACTCGTGAGTTGGAATAGTTTCAGAAAGTACATTTATTTCCATACCTTTAAACGGTTTGGCAGCCTTTTGAAAAAACTTTAATTCCTTTATTCTGTCCTTCTTAGATAGTGTTGAAAGACTAAACTCACCTGTTGCATACTTCTTGATTGCGTCGGCATAAGAAGATGTAACAAATAATGAGAATGAAACAGCAAAAGCTAAGATAGTTTTAAATGATTTTATCATTTTATTTTCCCCTCTTGTGTTTATTGATGGTAAAATTTAACAAAAATTGATTGTTAATGTAAAGATTAAATTGGATTTTAAATCAATTCACAGTTGAATTAAGTAATCAAAGTTCTTTTAATTGCTTTCTGCCATCCAAAAATTAACTTTTTCCTTTTTTGATTTTTCATGTTTGGAGAAAATTTTTTATCTAAGGACCAATTTTTTGAAATATCATTTAAAGATTTATAAACTCCAATTTTTAAACCTGCCATAAATGCTGCTCCAAGTGCAGTCGTCTCATCAACTTTTGGTCTCAAAACTTTTACATTAATTATGTCTGACAAGAACTGTGAAAACCAATTATTTTTTACCATACCACCATCTACTCTAACTATTTTTGGGCGAAGACCATCATTCTTCATAGCTTCAAATAAATCGTAAGTTTGATATCCAACAGACTCTACTGTTGCTCTCACAATTTCACCAATTCCTGTATCTCTTGTTAAACCACTTAGAACACCTCTAGATTTTGCGTTCCAATAAGGTGTTCCAAGTCCAGTAAAGGCAGGTACAAGATATACACCATGATTATCTTTAAGTTTTTTAATGATTTTTTCTGAGTCTGATGCTTTTTTTAGAAATTTTATTTTATCTCTTAGCCATTGGATGCCTGCACCGGCTATAAATATAGATCCTTCTAATGCATAGGTTGTTTTGCCGTTAATTCTATAACCTATTGTAGTTAGTAATCTATTTTTGGAATAAATTATTTTACTTCCAGTGTTTAGTAAAACAAATGCACCAGTTCCATAAGTACTTTTTAAAGATCCAGGTTCAAAACAGCATTGTCCAATTGTTGCGGATTGTTGATCTCCAACCATTCCAGTTACAGAATATGATTCACCTGTAATCTTTGGATCTGTATGTCCAAAATCATCAGAACTATCCTTTACCTCAGGAAGTATGTGACTTGGAATTTTTAAAATATCTAATATTTGTTCGTCCCACTTATTTGTTGCTATATTAAATAGCATAGTTCTACTTGCATTTGTTGCATCTGTGAAATGATTGGTCCCTCCAGTTAATCTCCAAAGTAAATAACAATCTACTGTTCCAAATAATAATCTTTTTTGTTTAATAAGTTGTTTAGCTTTTGGAACATTATCTATGATCCATTTAATTTTTGTTGCTGAGAAGTAAGCGTCAATTAATAAACCAGTTTTATTATAAATTAACGTTTCTTTTTTTTGTTTTATAAGTTTATTACAATATTCAACTGCCCTTCTATCTTGCCAGACTATTGCATTGTAAACAGCCTTACCTGTATGCTTGTCCCAAAGAATTGTCGTTTCTCTTTGATTTGTTATTCCAATTGTTAAAATCTTTCCTTTAAGTGATTTACTTTTTTGAATAACTTTTTTTAAAACTATTTGAGTTGTAGACCAAATCTCTTCTGGATTGTGTTCTACCCATCCATCTTTTGGAAAGTATTGAGTAAACTCTAACTGTGAAACAAAAACTGGTTTCCCTTTTAAATCAAATAAAATTGCTCTACTAGAGGTAGTACCTTGATCAATAGATACAATAAATTTTCTCATATTTATTAATAGTCTAATATTTTTTTCTATTTTTTAATATAAATTTAATTCCAAAGTTTAATTTATTTATGATTTAATTTTTCATGATTTGTTAGTAGAATAATTTTATAAATTTTTATTTAGTGGAGAATTTTAGATGACAAAAGTAGCAATTATTGGTGCAGGTCCTTGTGGCCTTTCAATATTAAGAGCATTTGAACATTTAGAAAAGAAGGGTGAAAAAATTCCTGAAATAGTTTGTTTTGATAAACAAGAAGATTGGGGAGGTCTTTGGAATTATAGTTGGAGGACTGGTTCTGATCAATATGGAGACCCTGTTCCTAACAGTATGTACAGGTATTTATGGTCAAATGGGCCAAAAGAATGTTTAGAATTTGCTGATTACTCTTTTGATGAACATTTTGGAAAACCTATTCCATCATTTCCACCAAGAGAAGTTTTGCAAGATTATATAATTGGAAGAGTTAGTAAGGGCAATTTAAAAGGTAAAATTAAATTTAACACTAGAGTATTAAACACATCATTTAAAAATGATAAATTTGAGTTAAGTTTTCAAGATAAGGTCAATGATAAAATACAAACTGATGAGTTTGATTATGTTGTAGTATCAACTGGTCATTTTTCAGTTCCATTTATACCAGAATACAAAGGTATGAAATCATTTCCAGGAAGAATAATGCACTCGCATGATTTTAGAGATGCAGAAGAGTTCAGAGGTAAAAATGTTATTGTGTTAGGCAGTAGTTACTCTGCTGAAGATGTTGCTTTGCAATGTAATAAGTATGGAGCTAAAAGTGTAACTATAGGCTACAGACATAACCCAATGGGATTTAAATGGCCAGAAGGAATGAAAGAAGTCTTTTATCTGATCGTCTTGAGGGAAAAAAAGCAATTTTTAAAGATGGTACGGAACAAGAAGCTGATGCTATAATTTTATGTACAGGATATCTTCACCATTTTCCTTTTTTAGAGGAAAGTCTTAAACTTAAAACTCACAACAGACTTTATCCTCCAAAACTTTACAAAGGTGTTGTGTGGCAGGATAATCATAAACTTCTTTATCTTGGTATGCAGGACCAATTTCATACTTTTAATATGTTTGATTGCCAAGCATGGTATGCAAGGGATGTAATTATGGGCAAAATCAAAATGCCAAGCGACAGTGAAATCGATACTGATATTAAAAAATGGGTAGCTATGGAAGAAAAATTAGAAAATCCCGATCAAATGATCGATTTTCAAACAGAGTACACTAAAGAGCTTCATGAAATGAGTGACTATCCAAAAATAGACTTTGAATTAATTAGAAAACATTTTAAAGAATGGGAGCATCATAAAGTTGAAGATATTTTAACTTATAGAAATAAATCATTTTCNTCNCCTGTCACTGGCTCTGTTGCACCAATTCATCATACACCTTGGGAAACAGCAATGGATGACTCTTTANAAACNTTTTTAAATAAATAAAAAAAGTTTTTAGAATAAAGTTATTATAATTGATTTTTATCTTTTCTAAAAAAAGGAATTAGAAATACAAAACAGGCGAGTAAAAAAAATAAACTTCCAAACATTGCCCAAAAACTTCCAATGCTTGATATTACAAATCCTATTGCTGAAACTATAAATAATATCCACCCAATTAAATTTATGGTTTGGTTTTTCATATTTGGATTAATCTATTCCTANATGTTTTTTTCTTTTTCCAACGTAAGTTCTTATTAGATTGTCAAAAATCAATCCNATAAAGGCAACNCAGATTCCTAAAGTAAGACCTATTCCTGCTCCATTTTTATCTGATAAAGCTTTCAAAATATATTGTCCTAAATCTTCTGTTCCAATAAAGGCTCCGATAATTACCATGAATAATGCAAAAACAATTGTTTGATTTAAACCAAGCATCATGTGTGGGAAGGCTAAGGGAAATTCAATTTTAGTTAATCTTTGAAACTTATTCACACCTGACATAGTTGCAGCATCGTGTAAACCTGCAGGTACACTTCTTAATCCTTCAATAGTGTATCTTGTTGCAGGAATAGTTGCATAAACGATCACAGCAATTAATACTGATGTATCTGTAATACCAAATAACATCATTACAGGAATTAAATATACGAATGATGGAAAAGTTTGAAAAATATCACAAACACCCAACATAAACTTTGCTGAATTTTTGTTTTGAAAGCATAAAGTTCCAACAGTAAAACCAATTATACAAGATATGATTACACCAAATGTTGCCATATAAGTTGTAACAAGAGCTCTATCCCACCATGGGCTAAGAGCAATAAACAACGTTAAGGCACACACAACTAAAGCTGAACGAATTCCTCCAATTAAATATCCTGCTCCAACTACTAATACTAAAGTAGCAACCGCTGGCATTCTTAAATATAAAGCTCTCATTGGTTGAAGAACATCTTGAATTAACCATGTGTTAAAAGCTTTTATATAAACAAAGAAAGTTTCAAAAATCCAATCAACTCCTTTATTCCAAAAATCTGCAGTTGAAATTCCTTTATTGTGTGGAACTTCGAATAAATAATTAAACCCTTCTTTAAAATAAAATGAACCTACATAAGCTAATAAAATTCCAATAATAAATGCTCCTCCAAAGAATATTAAATTTTTATTTCTTTGGTAAAAAGTTAAGTTTCCAAAATAATCTATTTGCTTGTTTGCCCAAGCTAATGACATCTTATCTAATAGAATTGCAATTAAACTAATGCATAAACCTGCTTCTAATGCTAACCCAATATTTAATTGGTTTAAAGCAAGTAACAAATTAAAACCTAATCCTTTTGCACCTATAAACGCAGAAATAACTGCCATTGAGAAACAAACCATGATGACCTGGTTCACCCCTATCAATATGTCTCTTCTTGCTGTTGGAATTAATACTTTGAACATTAATTGCCAATTAGTACACCCACTCATTCTTCCAGCTTCAATAACCTCTGGTGGAATTGCTCTTAAACCTAATAAAGTTAATAATATCATTGGTGGTACAGCAACTACCATGGTTATTATTACAGCTGCGTGATCGCCTACTCCAAAAAGCACAAGTGCTGGAACNAAAACAGCATATTGTGGCATTGTCTGCATAACAAGCAATATTGGATACAATGCTTTCTCAACACGTTTACTTTTAAAAGCNGCAATACCNAGNCCTAAACCAAAANCAAAAGATAATGGGGCAGCAACTAAAATAAAAGAAAGTGTTTGCATAGACGGTTTCCACTGACCAAAAATAGAAATGTAAACCATTGTAAGACCAGCAAATATAGCTAGGCCCTTACCACTTAATTTGTATGATAAGATTGCAAATCCAGCAGCTACAATGGTCCATGGCAAACCTGGAAGTTCTGCCCATGGATATGCATCAATAAAATCCCAACTTGTAAATGCAACAATAGTTTCAAGACCCCCTAATAAAATCTCTCTTATCAATTCAATTAGAAATGTCATAAAAGCAGTTAGGTTTCTGCTAATTTGTAAAAGTAAAGGTCGAGTCTTAAATTCCTGTGTATCTTCATTCCAAAACTCCATTGGCATCCATTCGTTCATTAGGAAGAACAAAGAGTCGTTTATCCAAATAGGTAACCATCCAAGTAGTGGGGGCAATCTCCAAAATACATCAAATGCGTAATA
>JGI24820J26691_1000125_pt1 | contig 20434 bp, 17 predicted proteins | sample METZYME_5_50m_FD_26691 | JGI IMG/M metagenome (IMG submission 26691) | reverse complement strand
TGCCTGTCACTTCAGGCCGAGGTACCTTAAAAGACGCAATGAATGATGCACTGCGCGATTGGGTTACTAACGTTAATGATACTTTTTATTGCATAGGAACGGTAGCCGGACCCCATCCCTACCCAGCCATGGTGCGGGACTTTCAATCTATAATCGGAAAGGAGACAAGAGAACAAATGCAGCAGGCCGAAGGCCGTCTTCCCGACACGTTAATAGCGGCTATTGGTGGTGGCTCTAATGCCATGGGTTTATTCTTTCCTTTTTTAGACGATAATTCAGTAAATATTATAGGTGTTGAAGCCGGAGGTAAGGGTGTAAATGACAAAATGCAACACTGCGCCTCGCTTACTGGTGGAAGACCAGGGGTTTTACATGGTAATCGTACCTATTTGTTACAAAATGAAGATGGTCAAATTTTAGAGGGTTTTTCTATTTCCGCAGGTCTTGATTACCCGGGAATAGGCCCAGAGCACGCTTGGCTGCATGAAATAGGCAGGGCGAAATACGTGTCAATTACAGATATTGAAGCTCTGGAGGCTTTCCAGCTTAGTTGTACAACCGAAGGAATTATACCTGCTTTAGAGCCAAGTCATGCACTTGCGCACGTTATGAAAATTGCACCAAACCTTCCTACAGATCACATAATTTGCATGAATATGTGTGGAAGAGGAGATAAGGATATTTTTACTGTTGCTAGTCACCTTGGATTTGATATGTCCAGCCCAGAAGGAAGAAATATCGAATAATATTTCGGGACATTTTTAAAATTTACAGTTGCGAAGCAGCAGCAGATAACTTTCTTTGTTCTTCTACTCGCAAACTTAAATTTTCTTGGGTCTCTAAAACTACATCTTCAGGAGCACTTTCAATAAACTTTGTATTCTGTAGTCTGCTTTTAAGCGCAGAAATCTCTTTTTGAAGTTTATCAAGTGATTTACCCAGACGCTTCTTTTCTTCGTCGATATCAATAATTTTTTCAAGCGGAAGAGCGAAGGTAGCCTTTTGCAGTTAAAGCTATGCTGCCTTTTGGTATCTCATTCGCATTTTTTAATTCAGTAATTCTAGCCAATTTTTTTATCATCTCATGATTATTTTCCCATGCTTTTTTAGCGTCAGAATCCATATCTAAATAAATCATAGGTATTTTTAATCCAGCAGGCACTCTCATTTGAGCACGGGCTGAACGTATTGACTCTATTAGATTTACAACCCAATTCATTTCACGATCTGCTGACTTATCTAAGAAGCTACTGTCAAATTCAGGCCAATCACAATGAACAAGCATATTACTTCTTGGTGCTAGAGTTTCCCACAATTCTTCAGTAATGAACGGCATAATAGGGTGTAATAATATCAGGCATTGGTCTATTACCCATCCCATTGTATGCTGCGTTTCATTTTTCACATTATGATCGGCAGAATTTAACAGCGGCTTTGCGAGTTCAACGTACCAGTCGCAAACGATTCCCCAAACAAAGGAGTAAAGCGCCTGTGCGGCATCATTAAATCTGAATTGATCAAAAGCTGTATTAACTTCTTTCAGCGTTTTTGCTGTTTCGCCTACAATCCATCGATTTATAGTTTCCTTTGCAATCGGAGCTGGCGCCCCGAACTTTGCTTCGTTAAGTGAGGCAAATCTAGCTGCATTCCAAAGCTTGGTCCCAAAATTCCTATAACCAGCAATTCTTTGAGTATCTAATTTTAAAACCCCACCAATCGAAGCCATTGATGCATTTGTAAATCGAAGAGCATCGGCGCCATACTCATTAATAATATCAATTGGATCTATAACATTGCCAGTGGACTTAGACATTTTTTTACCTTTTGCATCTCTGACCAATCCATGTAAATAAACTGTTTCAAAAGGAATTTGGTTCCTAACCGCGAGCTGCATCATTATCATTCTGGCAACCCAAAAAAATAAAATATCCTGACCTGTCACCAATGTTGAAGTTGGGAAATATTTTTCCAAAGCTTCATTGTCATCCGGCCAACCTAATGTTCCAATTGGCCATAGGCCTGACGAAAACCAAGTATCTAAAACATCTGGATCCCTAGTGAGCTCAACATTTGGACCCGCCTTTTCTTGAGCTTCACTTTCCGTCACAGCACAATACTGATTTCCATCTTTATCAAACCAAACTGGAACTTGATGCCCCCACCAGAGCTGACGGGAAATACACCAAGGCTCTATATTTTCTAGCCAATGATAATAAGTTTTTTCTCCACTTTCCGGTATTATTTTGATCTTTCGCTTCTTTACTGCATCCAAAGCTGGCTCAACAATTTTAGAAGTCTCCACAAACCACTGATCCGTCAACATTGGTTCAATAACAACTTTTGATCTATCGCCAAAAGGTTGCATTATAATTTTACTCTCTACAAATGGCTTTGTTGAAGAGTTTCCATCGTTATCCTCAACCGCTATCATTACCGCTAAACCCTCGGCCGTGATTTCGGACACTACCTTTTCTCGTGCCTCAAATCGGTCCAATCCTCGGTAATCGTCTGGAACCAAGTTCATAGAGGCAATAACATTCTCATCCCAGGCGATTTCTTTTTCTGTGATTTTTCGAGCTTTTGCCACTTCATCTTTGTAAGGCAATCCGTCACTACGCATCACACCCCTTTTATCCATCAAAGAATACAGTGGAATATTAGCCCTTTTGGCCACTTGATAATCATTGAAATCATGAGCTCCCGTAATTTTAACAGCTCCAGATCCAAATTCTGGGTCAGGATATTCATCTGTGATTATGGGTATTAGTCGACGATACTTCTTTGGTCCCACCGGGATTTCACATAATTTACCTATTAGCGGTCTATATCGTTCATCGGAGGGGTGAACTGCAACAGCACCGTCACCCAACATCGTTTCAGGACGGGTTGTTGCTATTGAGATATAATCCCGCTCTTCTTTTAGCGTAATATTGCCATCTTCATCTTTTTCAACATAGGTATAGGTTTCTCCATCTTTTAAAGGATATTTAAAATGCCACATAAATCCGGAAACTTCAATATTTTCAACCTCCAAGTCAGAAATAGCAGTTTCAAAATGCGGATCCCAATTTACAAGTCTTTTGCCTCTATAGATTAAACCTTTATTGTAAAGGTCAACGAAGACTTTGATTACTGCATCATGAAAATTGCCATGCTCATCCTTCGGAGCATTTGGAGCTCCAGACATAGTAAAAGCCTCTCGATCCCAATCACAAGAAGCACCCAAACGTTGAAGCTGGCTTATAATTGTTCCGCCTGATTTTTTTTTCCATGCCCATATTTTTTCAAGAAACTCTTCACGGGTAAAATCGGTGCGCTTTTGATCCTCTTCAGCAAGCTGTCGCTCTACAACCATTTGAGTGGCAATTCCAGCATGATCAGTGCCCGGTTGCCAAAGCGTATCGAAACCTTGCATTCGTTTCCAGCGGATGAGAATATCTTGCAGAGTATTATTAAAAGCATGCCCCATATGTAACACACCTGTAACATTTGGAGGCGGTATCATTATTGTATAGCTTGGTTGACCATCTTTAGCATTTGCTCCAGCATGGAAGGCTTTTTGACTAATCCATTTTTCCGAAATACGTTTTTCTACGAGTGCTGTGTTAAAATGCTTATCGAGTGCCATAGTTGAATAATCCAAAATATTTATGTTGGAAATAGCCTGTCTTTAATTGAAGTAAAAGCTTTAGTTTTAATACAATTATTTAAATTTGCGAAACTTGGGCCAAGTATACAAGATCACAACTACCACTTATATATTTTCTGATTGTGGCATACCCAAAACGTGATACCCACCATCAACACATATTATCTCTCCAGTCGTATAAGCACCTGCGTCGGATACAAGATAAACTGCGGTGCCACCAACAGCTTGTAAGGTTGCATTTTCACGCAAAGGAGAATTCGCTTCAGTATGCTTAAAAGTTTTTCTCGCACCGCCAATAGCAGCACCAGCAAGTGTTTTCATAGGACCTGGAGAAATAGCATTTACTCGAATTCCATCAGGACCAAGATCATTCGCCAAATAACGGGTAGTCGCTTCAAGAGCTGCCTTCGCAACACCCATTACATTATAAAAGGGTGTCACTCGGTTTGAGCCCTGATACGTTAAAGTAAGCAAAGTACCCCCCTTTTCAACCATTAATGGCTGAGACCGCCGGGCGATTTCGATGAATGAATATGATGAGATATCAAGAGAATTTTTGAAGTTCTCTCTGGTTGTATTTACGAACCTTCCAGTCAACTCATTTTTTTCAGAATAAGCAATTGCATGCACAACAAAATCTATTGAACTCCAACAGTTCCTCAATTGCTCAAAGGCTTTATCGAGAGAAGCATCGTCAGTGACGTCAACGTCAAACATCAAATTAGCACCAACCGACTCAGCTAAAGGCTTCAATCGCTTTCCAAAATTCTCACCTTGATATGTAAATGCCAGCTGAGCCCCAGAATCTGACATAGCTTTTGCTATACCCCAAGCAATGGAGCGTTCGTTAGCAACACCCATAATAAGCCCACGTTTACCCTTAAGATGTAACATTAATAACCCCAGTTTTTAAAACTTCAGTTCTTGTAGTTTGAAAGTAGCATTGATCCATTTGTTCCACCAAACCCAAAACTGTTTGTCATAACGGTATCCAACTTTGCTTCCTTTACCAGCGATGAAGCTATCTCGTATGGTTTCAGCTCAGGATCGAGCTGATCTATATTAATTGAAGGTGCTATAAAATCATGTTTGAGCATTAGAAGGCAATAGACTGCTTCTTGCGCGCCTGTCGCTCCCTGACTATGACCAGTCATAGATTTTGTTGAACTGACTAATGGGGTTGAGCCAGCGCCAAAAACACGTCTCACTGCCTCAATTTCACCCACATCTCCAACGGGAGTAGATGTTCCATGTGCATTAATGTAACTGATAGATCTTTCTTTAGGGAGCGTTTCAAGTGCCAAACGCATTGCTCGTTCCCCTCCTTCGCCTGAGGGAGCCACCATATCGTGTCCGTCTGAGGTTGCTCCAAATCCAGTTACTTCAGCATAAATTTTAGCTCCACGAGATATTGCATGCTCTAGATTTTCTAATACTAAGATAGCTCCACCACCACCAATAACAAAACCATCCCTATCAACGTCGAAAGCTCTAGATGCTTTCTCAGGCGTTTCATTGTACTTTGAAGACATAGCGCCCATCGCATCAAAAAGACAAGACAATGTCCAGTCCAGCTCTTCTCCACCACCAGCGAACATAATGTCTTGCTTACCCATCATAATTTGCTCTGTTGCATTTCCAATGCAGTGCAGCGAAGTGGAACATGCTGATGTTATGGAATAATTAGTCCCTTTTATTTTAAACGCGGTTGATAGATTTGCAGAAATTGTGGATGACATGCATTTTGGTACGGCAAATGGCCCTATGCGCTTTGGAGCACCAGATTTCAAAACAGTCTGATGTGCGGCTAACATTGCTGATGTTGAAGGTCCACCCGAACCAGCGACCAAGCCGGTTCTAAAATTGGAAACTTCTTTTTCTTCTAATCCTGCATCTTTAATAGCCTGCTCCATAGCTATGTGAGCATAGGCGGCACCTGGACCCATAAATCGTAAAGTCCTTTTATCTACAAAATCTGTAATATCTAAATTAATATCACCTGCCACTTGGCTCCTAAATCCATACTCCATCATATCTGAATTGGAGGTAATTCCCGACTTTCCAGCCTGCAAACTGTTTAGAACTTCTGTTGCGTTATTGCCTATTGACGAGACAATTCCAAATCCGGTTACAACCACTCGGTGCAAAGTCTTCTCCTTTTCAAAACTGGTGAGCCCCAAGTTCGGTATATAAAAAAAGTCAAAGGAATGATATCCAAACTTTAACTGGCAGATAAAGCAACCTTCATATCTTTTACCTGATAAATCAGCTCACCGTCAGCTTCAAGCGTCCCATCGGCAACACCCATCGTAAGTCTTCTTGTTTGGACCGCTTTTGTGAAATTTACATTGTATTTTAACATCTTTCTATCCGGACGAACCATGCCCGTAAGCTTCACTTCACCCACTCCCAACGCGTAGCCACGTCCCTGCCAGCCTCGCCAACCCAAATTAAAGCCCGTTAATTGCCAGAGGCCATCTAAACCCAAACACCCGGGCATTATAGGATTACCAGGGAAGTGACAATTGAAAAACCAAAGGTCAGGTTTGATATCGTACTCAGCTATCACTTGACCTTTTCCATTATCACCGCCATCTGAGCTAATGTGAGTAATTCTATCCATCATGAGCATAGGGGGCTCTGGAAGTTGCGCATTGCCTGGTCCAAACAACTCACCTCTTGCACACTTAAGAAGGTCATCACGACTAAAGCTAGATGGGTATTTTGCCATTTTTAGACTTCTTTCCTGCTCAACACTACCTTTTTGATTAAGGTTGTGTATCACTCCAAAAGACTAGCTTGCAAGTCTAAGAAAAAAATGATGGCATTTGAGAGTATAAAAAGCGTTGAACTTTTAAACTATTTTGATTTAGTATAGTACTAGAGAAACAGGAAGAAATCAGAAATGACGTCTACTCAGAGAGCGACAAGTTGGCTTTTAGGCTCAAATCTGCGCCCAACAAAACAACGTTTGGTGCTGGCTGAGATCTTGGTTGGAGATGGGAAGCATCGGCATGTTACAGCTGAAAGCCTTTTCGAGCAGGTGAATAAGCGTGCTGACAAAGTATCGTTAGCGACAGTTTACAATACTTTACATACGTTTTGTGACGCCGGCCTGGTTCAAGAGATTACCGTCGATGGATCAAAAAGTTATTTCGATACCCGAACAAATGATCATCCGCATTTCTATTGGGAAGAAGAGCAGAAGCTGACAGATGCACCAGCTGATCAATTAAAAATCTCTGAATTACCAAACGCACCGAAAGGCGCAGAGATTGCATCTGTAGATGTGATTATTCGTCTACGTCGGAAATAATTCTTGAAGGTAATTGGCTACGAAAGATTTGGTCTTGCAACCGAAGTTTTGCAGGTACGGGAAATAGAAATACAAAAGCCCAAGCAACGAGAAGTCATAGTAAAGTTAAAATATTCAGGCGTGAACCCGTCAGATGCAAAGGCCCGAGCGGGAAACAGACCTGGAGTTAGTAGTCCCGAATATAGCCTAGTTGTACCACATTCAGATGGATCAGGTGTAATTGAGGAAGTGGGTCTGGAGCTTGATAAATCGTTAATTGGGAAACGTGTCTGGGTCATGAATGGTCAATGGAAGAGACCATTCGGAACTGCAGCAGAATATATTACAATTGCAATAGACAATTTAGTTGAAATGCCAGACGAAATGACATTTCAAGAAGGAGCTACGATGGGTATCCCTGGCCTCACAGCTGCGCACGGTGTATTTGGAACAGGGAACGTCAAAGGTGAAACATTGCTTATTTCAGGTGGGGCCGGATCAGTTGGTCACCTAGCCGTTCAATTAGCCAAGTGGGGTGGAGCACAGGTTATTGCAACAGGTTCANATCGTAACGCTGCGGCTGTCATTAACAATGGGGCNGATTATTTCTTTGATTATTCCANCCCTGAATTGGTGTCACAAATTAATGAGATTGCACCAGATGGAGTTGACCGCGTAATAGAAGTTGAATTCGGTTCAAATTTAAATTGGCTGCACCAAGTTTTGAAGCCAAATGGAACCTTGGCAGTTTATGGTTCTGCCAAAGAAATGAACCCTATCATGCCATTTGGTCTATATTTGTATAAAGCTGTCAAAATTGATATATTTTTAATTTATATTTTNCCATCTAAAGAAAGAGAAATAGCAATAAATTATCTTCACTCAGCTCATAAACAAAAAGCTTTAAAACCAAAGATAGATAGTATCTTTAGATTTGAAGATTGCGACCNAGCCCAGGACAGAACTCTNANAGAAGGCAGAAAGGGAGCCGTTCTTNTGGAAATTTAATAAATGCTAAATCTTTTAAAATTTAAGTAATTTTTTGGGAATTTTTATATGTCTCTGAATACATGTGTCTTTGATGCTTATGGTACACTTTTTGACGTAAATGCAGCCGCTAGGGTAGCAGCTAACGAGCCAAATCGAAGAGTATTTAAAGAAGTTTGGCCCAGCGTTTCGAGCTTATGGAGAACGAAACAACTGCAATATACTTGGCTAAGATCAATGACAAATTCATACGTTGATTTTTGGTCAATTACAAAAGACAGTTTAGAATTTGCTCTAGAAGCTCATAAATTACTCAACGATTTGTCATTAAAAGAAAGGCTACTGGCCCTTTATTGGGAGTTAGAGCCGTACCCTGAAGTTTTTCAAATGTTAAAAGAGTTGAAAAAAAATGGAACCAAAACCGCAATATTATCTAACGGATCCCCTGAAATGTTAAATGGTGCGGTAAAATCTTCTAATCTGTACGAAGTTATCAATGAAATAATATCCGTCGAAACGGTAAAAATTTTTAAACCTGATGCAAAGGTGTATAGCCAAGTAGAAAATGTACTTGGATGCTCCAAGTCTGAAGTGTTATTTGTATCGTCAAATGGATGGGATATTGCTGGAGCGTCCAGCTTTGGTTTTAAAACTGCCTGGGTAAATAGGTCACAAGATCCAATAGACCGATTACCTCACAAACCAAACCATATCTTAGAAGATCTTAAATCTATACCTAATTTTTTTGTGGATTAATCCGTTTTGCCGTTAAAGACTTGAAAGTAATGATAAAACGTCATTGCAATAGCTTCAAAAATATTCATCATGCTCACAGCATCTATTTATTTCAATTAGAAAAGATAAAATATGCAAATTGAAGAGATATTCGAAGCTGATAAACGTTTAAATAAGAAGAAACGGACGACACCCCTGTTGAACTCGCCTTTTCTTGATGAAATTGCAGATCGAAAAATTTTTATAAAAGCAGAATGTCTACAGCATACAGGCAGTTTCAAGTTTAGAGGTGCCTACTCTGCAATATCGTCAATACCAGTTGAAAGACGCAAAAAGGGTGTAATTGCGTATTCGTCTGGAAATCATGCTCAAGGTGTAGCTTTTGCTGCAAAAATTCACAAAATTCCCGCTACAATTATTATGCCTGAAGATGCTCCAAGAATTAAAATTCAAAATACAAAAGACTTAGGTGCTGAAGTTATTCTTTATGATCGATTAAGTGAAAGCAGAGAAAAAATAGGACAAAAAATTTCAAAGGAACGACTTTTATCACTCATTCCACCGTATGACCATAATGATGTTATAGCTGGCCAAGGGACTGTAGGGTTAGAAATTGCAAGCCAAGCTAAGCAAATCGGAATAGGACATGCTGATGTGTTAGTTTGCTGTGGTGGTGGAGGACTAACCTCAGGAATTGCAGTCGCTCTTTCAAATTTGATGCCCAATTTTGTGACGCGACCTGTTGAGCCTGAAGGTTTCGACGACGTCGTTCGCTCATTGAAAATTGGAGAGCGGCAAATAAACAAAAAAATCAGTGGCGGCCTTTGTGACGCAATTATAACCCCAACTCCAGGCGAATTAACCTTTCCACTAATGAAAAAATACTGTGGTGAAGGGATTGTTGTGACAGATGAGCAAGTAATGAAAGCTATAGCTTTAGCCTTTACACGGTTACGCATTGTTGTCGAGCCAGGGGGTGCAGTTGCACTAGCTGCTGCTCTTTTTCATACCAATAAATGCGATAATGAGAGTGTAATTGCAATCGTATCTGGAGGAAATATTGATCCAGGTATTTTTAAAAAAGCACTAGATCCGGCTTAGAAAAACAAGCTTAATATGAAGGTTACACATGGGAACCGCAATAAAGGTTAACGGAATTAACATACACTATAAACTTGAGGGCCCAGAGACCGGTCCTGTGTTAGTATTTTCAAATTCACTTGGAACCGACATGCGTATTTGGGACGGAGTTATATCTTACTTACCCAAAAATTTAAAAATACTGCGATATGACAAGCGCGGTCACGGTCTTTCAGATTGTCCCAATTCGCCCTATTCAATGGCTACACTTATAAGCGATATTGAATTACTAATGGATACCCTAAAATTACGAAATTCTTTATTTGTTGGTTTATCAATCGGTGGAATGATTGCCCAAGGATTAGCTGTTAAAAGGTTAGACCTAGTTAAGGCAATAGCTCTTTCAAATACTGCGGCAAAGATAGGAAACCATGAAATATGGGAAAATCGTATAGCTAAGGTCAATTCATCGGGTATAAAATCGCTAGCAGAGGAAACCATGAAGCGGTGGTTCAGTAATCAGTTTCTCAAGAGCAAAGAAATTAATCTTTGGCAAAATATGTTCGAGAGACAACCAGCGGAAGGTTATGCTGGGTGTGCCAGTGCTATTTCTGGAACAGATTTTTATACTCCCACTTCAGGCTTACGTTTACCAACAATTGCAATAGCGGGTTCAGAGGATGGTTCCACGCCGCCTGATTTAGTACGTGAAACTTGTAATCTGATACCAGGGTCGAAATTTAATTTAATTCAAGGGGTTGGCCATATTCCATGTGTTGAGGCACCTAAGAAATATGCAAAGATTTTATCTGATTTCATGAAAGAAATTGGGCATGTCTAAATTTTTATTGGTCCATGGCTCGGGTCATGGCGCCTGGTGTTACGAAAAACTAGTCAAAGAGCTCCAAAAAAAAGGTCATATTGCATATGCAATAGATTTACCTGGGCACGGCAAAAACAAGATCCCAATAAAAGAAGTAACTCTCGAAAAATATAGTTCTGCAATACTGAAGTCGCTTGATAGCCCAACGATTGTTTTAGGGCATTCAATGGGGGGATATCCTATTAGTTTAGCAGCCGAGATAGATCCGACACACATCAAACATTTAATTTTTCTTACGGCATTTATTCCACAAGATGGAAAATCGTTAGTAGAGATGCGCAGCACGGTTAATCAATACCCACTTACGTCAGTTATCAAGAAAACAGAAGATGGTCTTGGCTTTTATGTTCCCAGAGAATATCAAAAAGATATTTTCTACCATGACTGTTCAGAAAAAGATATAATTTTAGCCGCGGAAAAATTATGCATACAAGCTATCAAACCACAAAATACACCCATTAGATTAGGTGAAAATTTTAAACAAGTTTCAAAGTCTTATATTAGCTGCCTTGATGACCAAACAATACCAATAGAACTCCAAAAAAAAATGTCTAGAGACATTCCAAAAGAAAATAAGTATGAAATAAATTCGGGACATTCGCCATTTTTTTCGAAACCAGTAGATTTAGCAAATATATTAGAAGAAATAGCGTCAAAAATTTATGATCATTAAAAAAAATTTACCCATAAAAATTATAGTTTTCACCGTAATTTTGGATTCAATTGGTATAGGTATAATGATCCCAGTTCTACCAAACCTTATGACAGACGTACTGCCCGGTAGAACGGTTGCGGAGGCGGCTGTTTGGGGAGGAATTCTGGCCAGTATATTTGCTATTATGCAATTTATTTTTGGGCCGATTCTGGGGAGTTTATCAGATGCCTTTGGTAGGCGACCAGTAATCTTAATTTCGTTGATTTTTATGGCATTAGATTATGTGATTATGGGGTTGGCAACCAGTGTTTGGGTTCTTCTTTTTGGAAGAATTTTAGGGGGGATAACCGCATCGACGCATTCGACCGCTGCAGCATATGTTGCAGACATTTCCAGTTCGGAACAAAAGGCCGCCCGTTTTGGTTATATTGGAGCAGGATTTGGCATTGGATTTGTTCTCGGGCCTATTCTAGGTGGTATACTAGGCGAAATTGGACCACGGATTCCATTTTTTGCAGCGGCTTTTGTTTCGGCTTTAAATGCAACAGCCTGCTATTTTTTCCTCCCAGAAAGTTTAAATGAAAAAATCAAAAAACAGTTCACTTTTAAAAATATAAATCCCTTTAAAACCTTCGGCGCTATTGCTAAGTTTGACGGTTTGAAAGTTTTTTTACTAGTTTTCTTACTCTACTCAATAAGTACGGCCGTTTATGCAGCGATTTGGCCCTATTTCACTGCAGAGCGGTTTTCATGGTCACCTGGAATGATAGGGTTGTCACTCACAGTATACGGGATTTGTTTTGCGTTTATTCAAGGTGTATTGGTTCAACCCACTATTAATTTGATCGGTCGTTATAATACAGTTTTACTCGGGTTTGGGACCGAAATAATTGCGATGATTTTAATTGCAATTATAACCAACGGCTGGTTTCTTATAGCATTGACACCTTTAGCCTCACTAGGGGTGATTGGACAACCGGCTCTGACCGCTTTAATGTCAGATCAAGTCGATGAAAGGAACCAAGGAAGTCTTCAGGGGGTGATCGCTTCACTAACCGCTTTATCCATGATCATAACGCCGTTGTCCATGACTTGGATATTGTCTCAGTTTTCTAAAAGAGACTCAGAAGTATACTTCCCAGGAGCACCTTTCGCTACGTCTGCCTTTTTGTTATCCATTTGTGTTTTAGTTTTTTTATTTTGGGCCCCAAAAAGTATGAAAGCCAAAAATTTAGAGAATTGACTAAATCGAGTTGATAATACTTAAATTAAAAAAGTTGCTAAAAAAGGGGTTATCAAAATGGTAAAAATTAAAGCTGCTGTTTGCCACAAGTTTGGAGCTCCTTTACAAATTGAGACAATAAACTTGAGAGAACCTTTAACTGGTGAAGTAGAGGTAACTTTAGGAGCAGTTGCCGTATGTCATTCTGATATTTCTTTTGCAGCTGGTGACTGGGGAGGAGAGTTGCCGGCAGTTTACGGGCACGAGGCCGCGGGTTTCGTAAGCAAAACTGGAAATGCGGTAAAAGGTTTTGAAATCGGCGACCGTGTAGTTGTCACTCTAATAAAGTCGTGTGGGAATTGTAATAACTGCTTGGAAGGAAATCCAACAATATGCGAAGCTAACAATCTTGCAATACTTCCCATTTTAAGTGCCAAAAACAAAACTATTCAACAGGTTATGAATTGTGGCGCTTTTGCTGAAAAAGTCGTGGTTGATCAAAGTCAAATCGTGAAATTAAATTCTGATTTAAGCTTTGCAGCAGCTTCGCTCCTTGCTTGTGGTGTAATAACTGGAGTCGGAGCGGTCGTGAATGCAGCAAAGTTACGACCAGGCCAGGACGTCGTAGTTATTGGCGCAGGAGGAGTCGGTTTAAATGCTATTCAAGGTGCCCGAATAGCTGGAGCACGACGAATTGTTGCAGTTGATACAAACAAAGATAAACTGATTACTGCTAAAGAATTTGGAGCAACAGACGGTGTTCTAGCAACTGAAAAATCTCCTTGGCGCATATCTAAATCTTTAATTGGTCGTGGCGCAGATGTTGTTCTCGTTACTGTTGGTAATAGCGCAGTGTATGACGTCGCACCAAGATATCTCGGTTACGGTGGAAAAGTAGTAATGGTCGGAATGCCAAAATCAGGAGATAGATCAACTTACGAACCGGTAATGATGGCAGCAGTTTCTCAGGGGATGATCGGTTCAAAAATGGGAGATGTTGTGATCAAGAGGGATATACCGTGGATAGTTGACCTTTATAATCAGGGTCGCATAAAGCTAGATCAATTGATTTCCAAAACATGGAGGCTGGAGCAAATTAATGAGGCCATAGCTGATACTAAGTTAGGTGCAGCTAAAAGAAATGTAATTGTTTTTGAAGAATATAAATAACATAAGAAATGAAACTAAAAGATTTAAAAATAATAGTAACCTGCCCGCCACCTCCAGGCTGGGGTGGGCGATATTGGATTTTTGTTAAAATCACAGCTGACAATGGAATTAGCGGATGGGGCGAATGCTACGCTTCATCTGTTGGCCCAGAAGCAATGAAGGCAGTAATAAACGATGTTTTTGAGCGTTATTTTCTGGACGAAAGCCCTTCAAATTTTGAGAAGATGTTTAGGAGAACCTATTCATCTGGCTTCACACAAAGGCCTGATTTAACTGTAATGGGTGCATTTTCTGGATTAGAAATTGCATGTTGGGATATTTTAGGAAAAGCATTTGATTGTCCAACTTGGAAATTACTCGGTGGAAAAATCAACGACCGCATACGTGCCTATTCTTATCTTTATCCTTTAGAACACCATGATTTAAACGATTTCTGGACCTCGCCGGAAATGGCTGCAGAATCTGCAATTAGTTTCATTAATAAAGGTTACACAGCAGTAAAATTTGACCCTGCAGGCCCCTACACTATGCGTGGCGGCCATATGCCGGCGATGACTGATATTACATTATCTGTAGACTTTTGCCAGGCGATCAGGGAGGCCGTTGGTGAAAAATCAGATATTTTATTTGGAACGCATGGCCAATTTACAACTGCGGGCGCCATAAGGTTAGGGAAGGCGATAGAGCCCTACTCGCCAATGTGGTTTGAGGAACCAATTCCACCCGATAATTTATCAGAATTTAAAAAAGTGCAAAGCGCTTTAGCCATCCCTATTGCAACTGGAGAAAGGTTCACGACGAAAATGGAGTTTGCTGAGATTCTAAAATCAGGAGGAGCTTCTATAATCCAGCCTGCTCTTGGGCGAGCTGGCGGCATCTGGGAAATGAAAAAAGCCGCGGCGATAGCTGAAGTTTTTAACGCACAAGTTGCGCCTCATTTATATGCTGGACCTGTGGAATGGGCAGCAAATATTCAATTATCCGCATCAATACCAAATTTACTGATAGCTGAAACAATCGAAACTCCTTTTCACCAATCTTTAATAAATGGAAAAATTAGTGTTGAAGGTGGTTATATCCAAGTTTCAGAAGAAGCTGGCTTAGGCATCGAGCTAAATGAAGAATTAGCAGAAAAACACCCTTATAATGGCACAGATTTACATTTAATGATGCAAGACGAGCCATGCGATTATTCAGAGGGTAATTCTTTTACAGGGGGAGCTCCTCCTTTAAAATCCAATCGATTTTAAAATATTCTCTCCCAAATATCATCGAGTTTTCTAATTTCCTCAGTGTCATATTTTTCTAAATTTTGCCAATAACGTCCAGTTTCATCTAAATAATCAAGCTCCCTTTCTCGATCTAACGCTTCAGAAATTAAATCCTGGTTTAAGCTAGGCGATTTAAGCCAAGATTTTTCTTTGGTTATTCGGGGAAATGTTAACTTACTTGGGCCATCTGAAAGGTTTCCAACAAGGCAATTCTCATTTTGACACATGTGTAAAAATCGATTTGATTTGGCTTTAAGACTCATTAAAGAAATATCTTCTCTTAGAGGATCAGCTGTTCCAGTTCCATAAAAATGTGTTTTACCGATCTTTGGATAATGCATATCACACCCAATAAAAGAAATGTGACTTGGTTTTAAAGCTCCCAGAGCCCAATACCCTGCTGTAAATGCCATGGTTGCTCCAGCATAAATAAACCCGCCATATTTGTTTTGAATCGGTACAAATTCTTTCTCTGTTATAATGGTTTGCGAAAATTTAATCTCTTTTGGCCACTTTTCTTGAGGAAAATCGAAAGGAAAAACCAGATGAGTCCAATCTGGGCGTATTTGCCAAGCATTATTAATCACTACGATCGCATCAAAAGCTGTTTCCAGTTCAGTTGCTTTCAAAGCATTAGGACCAGATCCAATTATTAAAACGTGTTTTTTGAACACCATTTTTAAACCGCTGAGCTAGATGGCTTAAGTGGGCGAGATTAAAAAAAATGCTAGTTTTTAGCACGTTGCCAAGGAACAGCAAATTCACCTAAAGCCTCGTTGAGAACACCTTCATCTTCATTCGACGAAATATTCGCGACTAATCCAAGTTTTTTGTCATCATCAACAGAAGTAATAGACGCATTTACATTTGAGTCGCTTAATGTTTGCGAAAAGACCCTCATTATTGCTCGTTTTCGTAAGTCTGGCTTAAATACTTTACCTACAGCAGTTTTTGGTAACTCTTCCAAAATTTCTACGTGTTTTGGTTGAGCGCCAGGTTCTTTAACATTTTCTTTACAGAAGTCGTCTAACTCTTCTGGTGTTACTTTTGCTCCACCTACTAATTCTACATAAACGCACGGTAATTCACCAGAATGTTTATCGGGTTGTCCAATGGCGCCAGCAAAAGCTACAGCCTCATGTCCGAGCAGTGCTTCCTCAATTATAGCTGGATCTATATTATGTCCGCCACGAATTATAAGGTCCTTTGCTCTACCGGTTATCCAAAGATATTCATCACTGTCTTTTCGACCTAGATCACCAGTGCGAAGATATTTTTTCTTGTAATACAAGTCCACGTTTTTATCTGCTTCCGTATATGTATTCCCAGCAAAAACCCCAGGATTAGAAATACATATCTCTCCAACCTCGTCAGTTTTACATTCAACTAATTTACCTTTTTCAGACTTAATTATTTTGATATCGGTATAAGGAAATTTTAACCCAACAGATCCAACTTTTTTCTCACCTTCAACAGGATTGCAAGAAACTAAACACGTAGCTTCTGTTAAACCGTAACCTTCCACAATGGTCACACCCGAAGCTTCTTCAAACCTTCGGAAAAGTTCTAATGGTAAAGGAGCAGAACCAGAAAAAGAAGTTTTAACGGAGGATATATCTGCATCAACTGGCCTCTGCATCAGTGCAGAAATAGCAGTGGGTACTGTTATGACAAAAGTTATTTTCCACCTTTCAATTAACTTCCAAAAATTATCGAAAACGCCTTCACCTCTATATCCTTGAGGTGTTGGGAATACCACATGCGCACCTGAACTCACCATTGCCATTAATATCACATGGCAAGCGAAAACATGAAATAACGGAAGCGGACAAATAACGTTATCCTCTTCAGTAAAAAGAAGTTCGTGACCCAGCCAGCCATTATAAATCATCCCAGAGTAAGTATGCTGCGCTACCTTTGGCATTCCGGTGGTTCCTCCAGTATGAAAATAAGCAGCAACTCGATTTTCTTCTATATCTTCAAAATCCAGCACGCTGTTCTGAAGACTTAATAAACTATTGAAATCATATATTTTAGCGGAATGTTCAACAGGATTTTTAGGCCTAATTAATGGTACTATCCATGATTTTGGAGGCGTGAGATATCTGTTTAGGTCAACCTCAATNACGGAAGTTACATTTGGAGCCAAGGATACTGCTTTTGCCGCTTTTTGAGCTACATCTGANTTCGGAAACGCTTTCATTGTAACAACAACTTTAGCATTTGTTTCNCTAAGAATTGCTCCTATTTGCTCTGGATCTAGAAGCGGATTTATTGGATTTGCTATCCCAGCAATNGCACCGCCAAGAAGGGTAAGGACAGTTTCATTTGCATTTGGTAAGATGTATGCGACAACATCATCACTTCCAACACCAAGTGAGCGAAACATGTTTGCGGCTTGNACAGTTTTTTTATGCAACTCAGACCACGTTAATGTTTCGGCTTTGTCTTTTGGGCCAGATAAAATCTGATAACTTACTGCAGGTCTATTCGGAAAGGACTGAGCCGTACGCGACAGCAAGCCAAANAATGTTGATGGTAAATCGCGGTCTTCCCACTTAATTTTGTTTTCAATAGCTAAAAGATCGTCTAAATTTGCAAAACCCATTTTGTCCCCCGTAGCACCCTATCACACTATAAATACAACGCAGTTTGCGGTGAATATTACGCAAAGGCAAGTACCTTTAAAAAATTAAACCACCTTACTAGGAAAAAGAATTTACTATCTGTTTTTTAATTTTTCCCATTAGCGAACTGTAGACTTGCCAAATGAGCATAAAGCCCTTTTTGACCGATAAGCTTTTCATGATTTCCCTGCGCTATTATCTTACCCTTATCGAGCACTATGATCCTATCAGCCTTTTTAACAGTTGCTAATCGATGTGCCACAACAATTGTTGTTCTATCTTTTGAGATATGATCGAAAGCTTTTTGGACTGAACTTTCGTTTTCTGCGTCAAGGGCACTTGTTGCNTCATCGAGTAAAAGCACTGGCGCATCGCGTAGAATAGCCCGNGCAATAGCAATCCTTTGNTTTTGACCACCGGAAAGCATAACGCCCCGCTCGCCTAAATACGTCTGATATTTTTGTGGTAGCCCACTGACAAATTGATGTGCTGCCGCCAATTTACTTGCTTTATAAATCTCTTCATCACTTGCATCTGGTTTGCCAAATCGAATGTTTTCCATAACAGTTGTAGCAAAAATTACCGGGTCTTGGGGAACCACGGCTATCGATTTGCGAAATTCTAACCGGTTCATTTTCTTTATATCTATACCATCNAGTAAGATTTCGCCCTGCTCTGGATCATAAAATCTTTGTAGAAGTTGAATGAATGTNGATTTGCCAGCNCCTGATCGGCCAACAATTGCTACAGTTTCTCCGGGTGTAACTGTTAGATTGATCCCTGAAAGTGTGACTTCGCCTGATCTTGCTGGATAGGCAAAAGTCACATTTTTAAAACTAATTTCACCGTGCCAACTCTGCGGAGGCGAGATGGCATTTAAAGGATCATTAACTTTATCTTCGATATGAAGTAGTTCAATTAGCCTTTCCGTTGCGCCAGCAGCTCGTTGTAGTTCACTCCAAATTTCGGATAAGGTTGCTGCAGCACCGGCGACCATTATCGAATATATCACAAATTGTACTAGCATTCCCACGGACATTAACTCGCTGCGAACATCACGAGCACCGACCCATAATACCCCAACAATGCCAGAAAATATCAAAAAAATCACAATCACTGTCAAAAATGATCGTGTTCTTATTCTTTTTTTTGCCGAGCTAAAATTCATTTCTGCGACGTTATCGAACGATGTTTTTGTCAAATTTTCATGAGAGAAAGCTTGGACTGTTTGAACGGCCATCAAGGCCTCTGAGGCATTGCTTGAACTAGCAGCAACCCAATCTTGGTTTTCACGGCTAAGAGTTCTCAGTCTTCTACCCAGCAGAAGAATTGGAATGATAATTGCCGGAATAATTAAAAAAACTAAGCCCGTCAATTTTGGAGATGTAAGTAGCATTAAAATCACACCACCAATAAAAATGAAGATATTCCTCAAAGCTACTGAGATCGAAGACCCAATGACTGACAAAATTAACGTTGTGTCTGTGGTAATCCTGCTTAACACTTCACCAGTCATTATTTTTTCAAAAAATTGTGGGCTTAAATGAATTACCCTTCCAAAAACAGCCTTCCTAATATCCGTCACGACGCGCTCGCCTAACCTGGTGACTAGAGCATATCTTACTGCAGTACCAATAGATAAAAGTCCTGCTATTCCTATAGCCGCCAGAAAATATTGGTCTAACATGAGGGTATTATCTGAACTGAAAGTATCAATAACCCTTCGAACCGCTAATGGTAGTATTAAAGAAACTGCTGCTGTTAAGGTAAGAGCTAAAAACGCAGATAACATTGTAAATTTATAGGGTTTAAGGAAAGGCCAAAGCGCTTTGAGAGCCGATAAATCATTTGGCTGCTCTCTATCAAGTGGATCACCATTTACCACATCGGTATCGGCCATTCTTCAATTCTCCCGTCAGCACGTTAAAGACAAAAGTTTAAACAATGGTCAAGAGGAGGATTGGGAAGTTAATAAAAAATAAGCTTAATTTTCGTCATACCTTTATGGATAGAACAATAGCTTTATCATTTTTGTGACCATGCATCGAATGTTGATCATATATGGGTAACTTTTTTGAACTATAGTCTGAAAAATGTTCCCTTAAATTTTCGACTTCATTTCCAAAATCAAGTTTAATCCAATGTTTTTCGTTTACAGATATAGTAATTAATCCACCTGGCTTCGTTATACGGATTAATTCTTGAATTGCAGTGGGCCCAACATGGCCGTGGGTAAATGTCCCAGAACTCACGATACCATTATAGAAGGCATCACCCACTGGAATTTCTTTGGTCACATCACTCAAGAAAATACGTCGATAAATATTTTTTGCTTTGGCAACTTTAAGCATCGCATCGGATATATCGGTAGCGTCAATACTAAATTTTCCTTTCTGTAAAAGTGCTTGTGCAAGNGCTCCAGTNCCAGCACCTACATCCAATACTAATCCTTTACCTCCATTNAAAATAAACTCATCAGCCACGGAAAAATGTAAGTTATAGAGCATTTCATCAATAAAACCCACATCATAAGTTTCTGCCCAAGCGGAATAGAGCTTAATGTTATCGCTTGGCGACTTCAGGTCGTACGCATTTTCAAGACTAATTTTACTATTCATTTTCTTTTCATGTGATTNGAGCAATTTTTTTATATCATAAATAAAACATTTCAATTTGTTTTATTTAAGATATTTAAATCTTAATTTTTAACTCATGGCTTTTTATGATCTATATTAACAAAATTTTGCCAATTATTTTCAGCCCACTCGGATTGATAATTGTCTTGTTGTTATTTGGCATTTTAAGAAAAAAAATACTGCCCTCTTTGCTAGCTCTATTACTTTTGACCTTGCTTTCTTTA
>JGI24820J26691_1000124_pt1 | contig 20456 bp, 22 predicted proteins | sample METZYME_5_50m_FD_26691 | JGI IMG/M metagenome (IMG submission 26691) | reverse complement strand
TTAAGCTGTGTCCATATGCATTGCTTTTCACAATGAACATAAATTTTGACTCACTGCTTATAAGTGATTTTAGATGAGAAATATTGCTAATAATCTTAGAGCAATCGACAATTAGCTCAGCTGAGTGAGTTGTCATTCAAACTTACTGTAAAGACCCTCCTCTGGGAGCCTATCATCAGGAACAAAGTCTTCAAATCTTGCATACTGTTTCAAGAAAGTTAGATAAGTTTTTCCAATTGGGCCGTTTCTTTGTTTTCCAATAATTATCTCAGCTTTGTTACCCTGATCAGTATCTTCATTATAAACTTCGTCTCTATAAATAAATAAGATAACATCTGCATCCTGCTCAATTGCTCCTGAATCTCTTAAATCAGCCATCATCGGTCTTTTATCTGTTCTTTGTTCAACTGCCCTGTTTAGCTGAGATAGTGCTATGACAGGAACATTTAACTCTTTAGCCAAAGACTTTAAAGATCTTGAGATCTCAGAAATCTGATTAACACGGTTTTCGAGAGACCCTGGAACCTGCATTAACTGTAAATAATCTACTACAATTAGTGAAAGCCCATTTGGCTCTTGTCTATTTATTCTTCTTGCTCTGGCTCTCAGCTCCATAGGTGAAAGTAGAGAACTATCATCAATATATAGAGGGAGTTCACGCAACCTTTTGCTTTGTTCAACAACCTGAGTTACTTGCTTATTATCAAGCTTTCCCGATCGAACATCCTGTTGGTCTAGTCTTGACATTCCTGAAAGTAATCTAGTGGTCAATGATTCTGCAGGCATCTCAAGACTAAATACAAGCACTGCTCCTGTGTTTTCGTCATTATCTACTAAAACATTTTCAGCTATATTCATTGCAAATGCAGTTTTACCCATGCTTGGTCTTCCAGCTACAACAATCAGATCTCCATCTTGGAGTCCCTGCAACTTATTATCTATTGCTTTAAAGCCAGTTGAGCTTCCAAGGAGTTGAGAGCCGCTTTCAGCCAATTGATGAAGTCTGTCAATCGATCTTGGTATTAATTCCTTCATTGATAGAATGCTTGACTGAGACCTGTTAGCTTCATCATTTAAAGAAAATATTTTTCTTTCAGCTTCATCAAGAAGACTAAAACCGTCCATTCCTTGAGGGTTATTTATTAATTCAGCAATCTCAGAATTTGCTTTCATAAGTTGTCTTGCTACAGACCTTTGCCTGATAATTTCGGCATATGCCTCGAGGTTCGCTGCAGTTGGGGTCTCAGTTGCTAAAGATATTAGATAATCTTTACCTCCGATTTTATTAAGAAGATTCTTACTATCAAGCTTTTCAGAAACTGTAAGTGGATCAAGTGGCTTATTCTCATTAATAAGCTCTCCCATGCTCTCAAAAATTAATTGATGATCTTTGCCATGGAAATCTTTATCAGAAATTTTAAGGATAACTGAATCAAATCTTTCAGTTTCCAGCATTAGTCCACCTAGGACGGCTTTCTCTGCTTCTCTTGCTTGTTGATTAAAATTGTTAGTTATTTCTGACATGGATTTATGATTTTTACATCATATTCAAAAATAAACAACTACTCTGATTCTACTTTTACTACGATTTCGGTTGAAACCTCTTGATGAAAGGATATTGTTACTGAATGTTCACCAATTTCCTTAATTGGACCCTCAGGAAGTTGAACTTGGCTTTTATCAATTTGAACTTCTGCTAACTGACAAGCTTCTTCGATTTCTCGTGTTCCAATTGATCCATACATTGAACCCTCTTCTGATACCGCAACTTTAATTATGATTTCTTTNCCTGAAACTTCATCCGCAGCTGCTTGAGCTTGGACTTTCAGATCTTCAGATTCAGCTGCTAGNTCAGCTTTTTTTGCCTCAACAATTTTTATATTTTCTTCATTTGCAAACATTGCCTTCTTTTGAGGAATTAAGTAATTTCTTGCAAATCCAGACTTAACATCAACAACGTCACCTATATCTCCAAGTCGGATAATTTTATCTAATAATATAATTTTCATACTTATTTATGCGAATCTGTATATGGCAATAAAGCCATATATCTTGCAACCTTAATTGCTTTAGTGATTTTTCTTTGCTGAGAAGAAGTTACGCCTGAAACTCTCCCAGGAACAATCTTTCCTGTTTCAGTTATGTATTTCTTGAGTAAGTCAATATTCTTGTAATTTATAAATTTTGAATCAAGATTACTCATCTACACTCTCCTTTTTCTCTTTATCAGTAGTGGTTTCTTCATTTTCTTGCTTTGTATCAACAACCTCATCTACTTCCTTACTTGTTTCCTTTGGTTTACTCTCTTGTTTTTTTGGTTCGCTCTCAGGCTTATCTGATTCATTATCATTATTTTCTTTTTTAGACTTTTCTGCTTTTTTAGTTTTATCTACTTCATCTCTATTATCTTCTTTAAGATCAGACACAAAATCTGGAACATTATTAATCTTCACAAATAAATGCCTAATGATCATATCGTTAAATTTAATTTTATTTTCAATCTCAGAAACTTTTTCAGGAGAACCCTCAACATAGTAGAAAAGATAGTGTCCCTTGTTATGATCGTCTATTGAGTAGGCAAGCTTTCTTCTTCCAACATCTTCTAGCTTAGATATNGTAAAACTATTCTCAGTTAAAAGTTTTTCAAAGCTAGTAAAAAACTTATCAATATCCTTAGAAAGATCTGGATTAATGATTAAAGCTATTTCGTAATTTTGCATTTTTACCCTATGGTTAAAGATTTAATAACTATTTACTAAATCAAGGTTGTTGAATTATATATAAATTCTGTTTGTAATCAATAATTATTTTTAAGCCAGCTCCAAGCTTTTTTGAGAAAGCTTTCACCAGTATTTGATACAAGTCCATTTTTAATCCTATCGTGACCATAGGCTAATAAGCCAATAGAGGTAGCATATATTGGATTCCTTAAAACATTTTCCATGCCTGAAAATTTTTCGGGGATTCCTAATCTAACGCTTGTTTGGAAAATTGATTCCGCTAATTCAACAACTCCCTCCATTTTTGATGTGCCGCCAGTTAGAACAATACCTGCAGGAATTTTGTGCTCAAATCCATTCCTTTCTATTTCAGCTCTAATTAATTCAAAAAGCTCTACATACCTCGGTTCAATAATTTCTGCCAATGACCTTCTAGCTAACTCTCTGGGAGGTCTACCACCAACTCCTTGAACTTCAATCATATCCTCATCATTTGTAAATTCCGCTACTGCACATCCATATGTTTGTTTTATCTCCTCAGCTTGTGAAGTAGGTGTTCTTAACGCAACTGCTATATCACTTGTTACTTGATCGCCTGCAATTGGTATGACTCCTGTAAAAATAATTGATCCCGAGTTTAGAATCGCAATGTCCGTAGTTCCACCGCCAATGTCAACAATGCAAACACCTAAGTCTTTTTCATCCTCAGTAAGGATTGAATAGGAGCTTGCAAGTTGCTCAAGGACAAAAGCATTTGCATTTAAATCACATGAGCTAATACATTTCTCAATATTTGAAATTGCATTTGAGGCACATGTAACTAAATGAACGCTTGATTTAAGCCTAACACCGGTCATGCCAATAGGCTCTTTTATAGAATCCTGTTCATCAATGGTATATTCTTGAGGTATGACATGTAGCATTGTTTGATCTGAGGGAACTGCTACAGCTCTGGCAGATTCAATAACTGCATCCACATCAGATTGCTTTACTTCTTTGTCTTTTATTCCAACCACGCCCTCAGAATTAAGGCTTTTAACATGATTTCCTGCTATACCAACAAAAATATTTTTTATCTTTTCATCTATTAAAGATTGTGCTTGCTCAACAGCTTTTTCAATTGCATCTGTTGTAGCATCAATATTAACAACTACACCTTTTTTCAAGCCGCTTGAAGGATAAGTTCCAAGTGAGAGTACTTCTAAGTTTTCTGATGAATCATATCTTCCAACTAAACAAACAACTTTTGAAGTACCTATATCTAAGCCAACTATAAGATCTTTGTTCTTTGAATGATTATTTGTCATATTTTAAGGCAACGCCAGCATTACTTCTTAAATCTACTATACTTGGATTTTTTCTTTTTGCGTACAAATATTCCATAGTTTTTGATAGATTTTCAAACTTATAATTATCCAAATTTTTGCCCAGTTTTGCTTGAAATTGTTCATATTGAAATACCCATCCCTCAACTGAGTTGTAGTCTATTGAAACAAGTGAGTTTTCTGATATTTCAATAGGATTCTGAACGAAATAAAAAATATCATCAAGTAACGATCTTGGGCAATTTATGGAAAGAATACTGTCAAATGTCGAATTCTCANTCTTTTGAAAGATAACGAATTCTTTGTCAACAAAACTATTGTTGTTCCATATAAAAATTGGTTTTCGTGAAAAGATATTTATTGAAGATGGTTTAAAAAAATTTCTTTTNATTTCATATCTTTCGATCCATTTTTTTTTATCTAAAAATATTTTTATATCTTTAATATTATTTTCATATTTCAATTCTTGGATGACTTCGGAAATAGAACTTTCATCAAAAGCATTAATAAAATTAATTTCAAATTCTGCTGAATGCAAGGGAATATTAAATAAGGTAAAAAAAATGAATAGGTGTTTTAATTTCTTATTTAATGATTTCATTTACCAGCTCTTCGAAACTAAATCCCTGCAAACTGGCAGCGAATGGAAAAAGACTATGGTCCGTCATGCCAGGAACGGTATTAAGCTCTAGTACAAAAAAATTCCCTTCCTTGTCCTGTAAAATGTCAACTCTTCCCCATTTAGAAATTTCAAAAACATGAAAACAATCTCTGGCTATATCTTTCAAATCTTCTAGAGCATTGTTGTCTAAATCGGCTCTTATTATTTGTGTATCATCATCATCATATTTAGCTGAATAGTCATAGAATTCTCTTTTTGTAATTATTTCTAGAGGTTCAAGGATATGTCCATCTAAAAAACCAACAGTAAATTCCCTACCCTCAATAAATTTTTCAACTAAGAATCTTCTGTTTCCATTAATTAAATTTACTTTTACATCTTCAAAATTAAATTTTGATAGATTTGGAACTTTTATAATGTCTATGCTGGATCCTTCTTTACACGGTTTTATGAATACCCCATCATGAAATCGCTCTTCGATTTCTAGCTGAGATTCAATTATTTCCTGAAATGTTTTAAAAACTAAGAAATCAGGAGTAGGCAAATTGTTTTTATTTAGTATGTTTTTGCAAATTTCTTTGTCCCAACTATTCCGGCAAGCTTCAAAATCTGAGCCAGTATAATTTATTCCTTCAGCCTCCATTTGAGATTGGAGAATACCACTTTCACCTTCTTCTCCATGCAATGCGATAAATACTAAACTAAAGTCTTTTAGTTTTGTTATGTCATTAAGGTCTGCATAATCAATTAATGTCGCTTCGTATCCGATTTTGGTTAAGGATTCAAAAATAAATCTTCCACTTTTAAGTGAAACATCTCTTTCTGAGGATTTACCACCATAAAGGACGCACACATTTTTCATCTCATCCACTTTTCAATCAAGCCCTTTGAAACCATAGAAACACTCCCTGCTCCCTGTGTAATCACAACGTCATATTTATCAATTTGCTCCTCTATTATGCTATTGACATTTTTATGATTTGTTAAATTGCAAAAGTCATTTCCATTTAATTCATTCAGTTTTTGCATCATTTTATTTGAACTTATGCCCTTTATTTCTTTCTCACTTGCAGCATAAATTGGTAGAAGAATTAGCTTATCAACCATACTCAATATGGATATGAAGTCATTGAAAAGCATTTTTGTTCTTGAATATCTGTGCGGCTGAAAAATCATAAGAACTTTTTTTCTCTTGAAATGTTTTCTTAATGAAAATATTACTTGTTCTATTTCTTTTGGATGATGTCCATAATCATCNATGTGAGTAACTTCTTTGTTTTTTATTGTTAAGTTAAATCTTTCAAGCCTCCTTTCAACTCCAGAAAAAGATTTTAATGCAGATCTAATTGTCCTTATACTTATGCCCTCCTCTATGGCTACTGCAACTGCTGCTACTGCATTATAAATATTGTGTTTACCTTGAAGTGACAATCTTAACTTATGATCTTTATTTGTATCATTAATACTGACTTTAAAGTCAACATAATCAAAAAAATATTTTATTTCGCTTATTACAATATCACTTTTTTTGCTTTGTCCGAATGTAATTACTCGTCTTTTTATTTCTTTTAATATCTCCCTAGTGTTTAGATCATCAACGTTAGCAACAACATATCCAAAAAAAGGAATATTATCTGTGAAATCTATGAAAGCTTCTTTCAATTTATCAATATCACCGTTATAAGCCTCCAGGTGATCATCATCTATATTGGTTATTACAGATGAATCTGGATAGAAGCTTAAAAATGACTTATCACTTTCATCTGCTTCAAAAATAAAGAATTTTCCATCACCAAGACGTGAGTTACCTTCTGAGCTCAATATCTTCCCACCTATAACGTACGTTGGACTTAATAAAGCCTGATTGAAGATATGAGCTATAAGACTTGTTGTAGTTGTTTTACCNTGGCTCCCAGCAACGGCTATTCCTTGATAACCTCTTAAAATACCACTAAGCATCTCAGCTCTTGGGACAATAGGAATATTTTTCTTTTTTGCAGAAACAACCTCTACATTTGCTGAATCAATAGCAGAAGATAATACAATTAAATCTTTGTGATTAACATTCTCGCGTTTGTGAGAATAATTTATCGCCACTCCTGACATAGCCAGCTTATCAAGCTCCTTTGTTTTAAGAATGTCGGAACCTGATATAGTAAATCCTTTCTTATGAAGGATTGTAGCAATTCCTATCATTCCAGATCCTCCAATACCAATGAAATGAATATTTCTTATTCCTTTAAATTGCTGCATTATCTTTCTGTATTTCATCAAACATAATGGAGGCCGCCTTTGAGTGGTCAATTGGAGGATTTATCTTTTTCCAATCTGCATGAATCTTCTTATGGATTATATCTTCTAGAAGATTAGATAATTCTTCAAGTGGCTCTTTTTCCTGGAAGACCCTACCCTGATTATTTTTCTCATAAAAAAGTGCATTAAAGTATTGATGGTTATCAATTGATTGTGGCAATGGAATCATAATCATTCCTCTTCTCTTATGTGAAATCTCGCTAAGGGTTCCAGCTCCACACCTACAGATTACAAAATCACACCATTCAATATATTCATCTAAGTTATCTATGAATTCTTCAATTGATGCATTAACTGCATCACTATATTTTGAAACATTTTGGAGTTTATTTAGTCCGCACTGATGGATAACATTCAGTTTAATCTCTAATGCATTAATAGCGATAGGAATATTCTTATTGATGAAATCTGATCCCTGGCTTCCCCCAGTTATAAGAATATTGAGATTATCATTTTGCTGAAACTTAACTCCAGTTTTATTTTGAGTATTCGCAGGATTTCCGATAAAAAAATATTTTTCTTCATCGCTTATTGGAAAGGCGGTAAAAATCTTTTTAGCAAAGATGGACAGGATTCTATTTGAGGATCCAACTATTGAGTTTTGCTCATGCAAATATAAGTTTCTGAGTGTGACGATGCTAGCTAAACCAACTGGAACAGTTATGAATCCACCAAAACAAACTACTGAAGATATATTCCTTGAAATGATAATTGATATGACTTTGAACAAAATTAGAGGTAGCTTAATTAAGAAAATAAATTTTTGACTTATGCCTTTTCCTCTAAAGCCATCTAAATCAAATCTAACGAATTCAATATTTTTACTTTTTGAAAATATTTTTTTTTCAAGATCAGTATTAGTTCCTAAAAATATGATTTTATTATTCTTTTGTAAGGCTTTTTTTGAGAAGCTTAGTGCAGGGAAAATATGTCCACCTGTTTTTGCAGCACAAACAATTATATTCTTCATTTATAGAACTTATTTTCGTTATTAATTCTTACAACTATAGCTATAAGACTCATCATTACAAGTAAACTAGTGCCGCCATAGCTAATAAATGGAAGAGTTAATCCTTTGGTTGGTAATAGTCCAATATTTACTCCAATATTTAAGATTACTTGAAGTGATATTAAAAACCCTATTCCAAAACATAGGTATCCCTGAAAAGGCCTAATTTTATTAAATGACTCAAAAGAAACCCTAAAAATACCTATCAATAAGAAAATATATAATGTAATCAAAGCAAGCCCTCCTACAATTCCTAGCTCCTCGACAAGAATCGCAAAAATGAAATCTGTATGTGCTTCTGGTAAAAAAAGATTCTTCTGAATACTATTTCCTAGTCCCAAGCCAATCCAGCCTCCCTGACCTAAACTTATTAAAGATTGAGCAAGTTGCCAACCACTGTCTTGAATATCTTCAAATGGATCAATAAAACTTAAGAGTCTTATCAGTCTATAAGGTTCTAAAAAAATTGCTATTGCACCAAGAATTGTAAAAAGTATTATCAAAATTAAAAATTGATAAAAAGATATCCCTGCAAAAAAAAGGAGTGCCATTACAATCAGACAGAGTATGGCCGTAGTGCCATAATCAGGCTGAATTAATATAAGAGAAGCAAAAAGAGTCAAAATAAATAGAGGTCTGGCAAAACCAGATGTTGAAGATATTTCTTCCAACCTTCTTACGCAATATCCAGAAATATAAATAAGCATGCAAAATTTAGCAACCTCCGAAGGCTGAATATTAATTGGTCCAAATCTTATCCATCTCAGGCTACCATTAACTTCAGTACCAACTCCGGGGAAAAAAAGTGCAATTAGTAAAATAAAAGATCCAATTAATAGCAGCCAATCAAATTTCTTTAATAAATCTGATGGGATTAGCAGAAAGAAACAAAAAATTACAAAGCCCAGTGAGATAAAAATTGCTTGTCTGGAAGCAAAGAAAAAAGGGTTGTCATAAATTGATTCTGCTCTGACCATGCTCGAAGATAGAACCATGATTTCTCCAAAAATGAGCAAGACTACAAATGTAAATAGAATCAAAAAATTATTTTTCTTAAATTCCAAAATTCTCCTCAATTAGTTTGTTGAATGCTAGGCCTCTTTCCTCAAAATTAAGATAGTCTTCTCCACTAGGATATCCTGGAGAAAAAAGGACATTTTGAATCCTAGCTTTAGAGATTTCTTTTAGAGCTGATTTAAGATCTTTACATTTAATCTTATTCTCATGCGTAACGCATGAGAATATCTCCTCTTTATGTTCACCACATATAAATACATGTCCGGGATTAGAAACCTTAATTTTTTTGTGCCCTTCTTTTTTTGGGCAACCCATCAATATCAAAGCATAGTCATCAAACATTTCATTGGCTTTGACTAAAGCAAACTCTAGTGAGTGAAAGTTAGTAGATTTTGAGTCATTAATGATATTTTGATTAATCTTTTCAAATCGAAATGGAAGATCTTTTAATTCTTTTATTTGTGGCGTCGATCCAGTGATGAATTTATATATTGTTTTTAAATCATCACTTTGGATGCTCTCATTGGCTTCTAATATTCTTTTTTTTGATCTTGTGTAGTCTTCTATAGTCTCGTGATAATCAAGATGATCACTTTCTATATTAAGCAAAATCCCATAATCAAGGCCAATACTTTCTACCTTATCTAACTGAAAACTAGAAAGCTCAATAATTGAAAACTTTTTACCATTATTCAAAACATCAAGAACTGGCTTGCCAATATTTCCAACAAGATTCACTGAATAATCTTCCTCTAGGAGCTGCATTAAGTGAAAACATGTAGTGCTTTTTCTATTAGTGCCTGTTATGCCTATCTTTATGGAGTTATCTTTCTCAAAAAAAATATCCATATCGGTAATTACATTCGAATATTTTTTAAGATATTTGAACTTCTCTTTTGACGCTGATGGGGTTACATAAATATTTTTATAAAATTTATTCTCAATTTTCGAATAAATTTTTGACGAATCATTATATAAAGAGTCAAATATATCAAAATCTTCACCTGAATTAGTAAGATACTTCTCAAATGACTTCCCAGTTACACCGTAACCATATATTAAAGATGGCATTAACTGTTACCTTAATTTAAGGGTTGCAAGTGCAACTAAAATTAAAACTAATGTGATTATCCAAAACCTGACTATAATTTTTGGTTCTGCCCATCCTTTGAGTTCAAAGTGATGATGAATAGGTGCCATTAGAAAAACTCTTTTTTGTCTTAATCTGTATGATGTAACTTGGATCATTACACTCAGGGTTTCAGCTATAAAAACTCCAGCCATAATTGCATAGACTATTTCATGTCTCAAAATTACAGCAAGAACTCCTAAAATTGCACCAAGAGTAAGTGATCCTACATCGCCCATAAAAACCTCTGCAGGGTATGAGTTATACCACAAGAAACCTATACCAGATCCAATGAGAGCTCCACAAAATACGATTAGCTCTCCAGCAATTTTTAAATGGGGTATAAACAAGTACTCTGCAATTAATTGGTTACCCATTGCATAAGCTATTAATCCAAGGCCACCTGCTATTAAGATTGTTGGCAATATTGCCAAGCCATCAAGACCATCTGTCAAATTTACTGCATTTGAAGATCCAACAATTACAAAAGAGCCAAACAAAATAAATGCAAGCATGCTCATTTCAAATATCCAGTCTTTATTAAAGAGAAGTATTAATGATATTTCAGCTGAATCCTCAGCGGTAAAGTATAAAAAACTAACAGCGGTAACAGAAACTAAAGTTTGAGTAAAAAGTTTTAGCCTTCCTGATAAACCCTTTGAGTCTCTGTGTTTTATTTTATAAAAGTCATCTAGAAAGCCTATGACCGTAAATCCTAAGGTTATAAATAAGCATACCCAAACATATCTATTGCCTAAGTCTGTCCACAATAATGTGGATATAAGTAAAGAAGAAATTATTAAAAGTCCGCCCATGGTTGGAGTGCCAGACTTTTCTTTATGAGAATCAGGACCTCTCTCAACCCCAAATTGTTTAAATTGCATCTTTGAAAGCCAGTTAATCAATTTTGGGCCCAAAAATATAGTTAATAATAATGCTGTAACTGTTCCTCCTATTGTTCTGACTGTTAGATATCTTAGAACATCAAAACCAGGGTCAACATCAACAAGAATGGTTCCTAAGTATTCAAACATTATATAAATCTCTCCATCTTCATTCCTCTTGATCCTTTTATTAAAACAATATCATTCTTTTTAATAAAATTAACCAAAAATTCTTTTAGCTCGTTTTCATCATTAAAATTATAGGATTTTTTTTGGAATCTTTTAGATGCTAGCTTTGAAAGCTCTCCAAACGTTATAAGCTTGATCAATCTTAGCTTTATGTGCATATGAGCCAACGTCAATATGGTGTTTTTTTCTAAACCTACCCAACTCAAACATATCGCCAAAAATAAAGATTTTTCTACCTGAAAATTCTGATAAAACATCTAAACTTCTTTTAACTGATTCTGGATTAGCATTATAAGTATCATCGATCAAAATTGATTTATTTTTCCACGAAAAGATTTGCTGTCTAGAGATAGAGCTAGACATATTTTTGAGGGACTTATGCATCATAGAAGCGCTCTCTCTAAGATCATTTAAACATGTGTAACATACCAAAATATTTTGAATATTATGTCTTCCCAAAAGTGATGATGAAATAGGTATGATTTTCGGTTTTTTCTTGTCCGCAATATTTTCAATAATATCAAAAGTCATTATCTTTTTAGTACTTAAAATTTTTTCATTAGCTGCAATAAATTTTTCAGGAACAGGGAGTACCTTTATTCCATTTGCCATTTTTTTCCATCTATGAAGAAATTTTTTATCATTTGGGACTATTAAGGTACCACCTTTGCGGATATTCTTTATAAGCTCAGATTTTACTTTGAAAACACCTTCAACATTCTTAAGTTTTTCTAAATGAGAATTTCCAATATTTGTAATTATTCCAATATCAGGTTTTACTATTTTTGAAAGGTATTCAATATCTCCTTTTTTGGCTGCTCCAGCCTCTAGAACAATATACTTACTATCTTTATTTGCAGACATTAGACTTACAGGAAGACCAATCTCATTATTATAATTTTTTATAGTTGAAGAGCATTTAGGAAGAGATCTTGAAATAATTCTTGTTGTAGATGTTTTTCCATTACTTCCTGTTATTAATATCTTCTTACCTTGAAAATTAGATGCAATTTTTGATGAAATTTTTAAAAGAGCACTTCTTACACTTGAAACATAGATAACATTAGTTCTTTTTTTATAAGATTTATCTGAACATAAAACGGCTTTCGCCCCGAGAGAAATGCTTTTTCAATAAATTTATTTCCATCAAAGTTTGGTCCTTTTAAAGCAATAAATAGTGAGTCTTTTTTTATGGTTCTCGTATCAATAGAAATATTTTTGAACTTAATATTTTTTCTTGATTGTAAGCCAAGATACTTTCTTACGTCATTTGTGCTAGAAATAAATTTCATTAAAATTTTCTTTCTTTCCTTGAGCAATTGCCTTTTGCTAGGATTTCTAGTTTAGGATTTTTATTTTTTCCACCATCTTTACTCTTAAGCCAAATATCACCAAAAATTCTTCCTTTACCTGTATACCAATTTATTGAATTCGAAATACCATAATATTCAACCGTATAGTTCTCAAATAGCGGATGCTCATCCCCCAAACTCATTGATGATATTACTTCAATTCCGTTTTCTGTAATCTTTTTGCTCCAGTTAGCTTTTGGATTTATCCAAATTGGTGATGGATCAAAAGTATAATTAAGCTTAAGAAGATTATCACTATCATCGATTTCCCAATACTGAACAACTTGCAAAGACTCTTTTTGCCAATCATCTTTATCAAAGTTTGTTTTTGCTTTGTTAATAAGAAAAATAGATTGTTGAGTCTGAGTTGCTAAGTTCTTAAAAAAATCTAAGCCTTCCGATATAACTGTTTTTGAAAGATCCCTATAGGTTACAGAAAATGATCCATCCAGCTCACAGATAATTTTTTTCTCAGAAAAGGAGAATGTTGAGAAAGATATCAGAAAAAATATAAAATATTTCATAAAATTTGCTCCACTACCTTTTGATCATTAAAAGGTATTTTAGTTCCTTTTATTTCTTGAAATTCTTCGTGTCCTTTTCCAAGAATTAATAAGATTTCATTTTCTTTAATTAACTCCAAACCAAGTTTTATTGCCTGCTTCCTATCTGATTCAACAATTAAATTACTATACTCGTGATCTTTTTTAGAATCATCCAAAATTGACTGGAAACTCTCACTTCTGCTGTTATCAGAAGTAAATATAACTTTTCTTGAATTATTAGAAGCAAATTGCATCATCCTTTCTCTATCAGAATTATCTCTTTCTCCTCCACAACCATAAACGATAACTAAATTTTCATAAATATTTGAGACCGATTTAATAACAGCTTTCATGCCACCTAAATTATGAGCATAATCAACTAAAATATTTTTCTTTTTCTTTGTGATCATTTTTGCCCTTCCCTTTGGAAGAATAAGTGATTCGATAATGTCTTTTTTCAAAAAAGTATTTTTTTCAATCTGGTTTGTGGCTGCTATTGCAAATATTAAGTTATAGATATTATATTTTTGGAAAAAATTTACTTTTAAATCTATGCATTCTCTATCAATTGTTAATTTAAACATACAGCTTGATTTATCAATTTTTACGATTGAAAAAAAGTAATCCGCTCTTCTATCTGTGCTACTTATAATGCATTTATCATGATCTCTTAATTCATTATTTATTAGTGAAGAAGAGGTCTCACAATCTCCATTCAAAATAATCTTATTTTGTGAAGGAAAATTTAAAATCTTAAGTTTTGAAGCAACATAGCTTTCGATGTTTTTATGGAAATCTAAATGATCTTTTTCAATATTTAGGATAGCTCTTGTTTCCACCCCCAAACCAATCAATCTATTTTGCTCTAGACCATGGGAAGAAGCTTCAATACAAATATAAAGATCATTTAAATATGTTTCTTTTGAAATAAATTCAAATAGCTCAAATAGGTTAGGAGTAGTTGTATTTGTTTCTTGAAAACTTGTTCTGCTTTCAATTCCCAATGTTCCTACAAGAATTGCATCTTTGTTTGCTCTTTGAAGAATTTGGTAAGTAAAATGTGCTGTTGAAGTCTTTCCATTTGTTCCAGTGAACATCAGAAACTTTAAGTTCTCTTCACAAATGTTGTAAAAGTTGAGAAGTATATCTTTTTGTCTCTCATGTAAATTTTTAATATAAAAACAAGGTACCTTTTGCTTTTGATCATAATTGCTTTTGTTATGTAAGATACAGCTTGCTCCATTAGCAATCGCTTCATCAACGAAATCTAGACCATGTGATTTCAGGCCTTGAAGTGCGATAAAGCAATGGTTTTTTTCAATTAATTTTGATGAGCAAGATAATCCTGATATGGGAATATCTTCATTGAGGTTAATATTTAAGTCTCTTAAAGTTTTCATTTATTAAAATATCCCATATAAGCGAAAACATCATTTGAAATATTTTTAAATAGCGGAGCCGCAACAGATCCACCTGAGTATTTCTGAGATCCAAGACCATCAATATTTACAAATATTGTTAAATTGTTAGATGGATTGGGGCCTATACCAATAAAAGAAGCAGTGTATGATGAGCTTTTATAATTGCCATCTCTAAGTTTTTCTGTTGTTCCAGTTTTACCACTAACATCATAATTTTTTGATTTAGCTAGAATTCCTGTTCCATTTTCAACAACCTCTGTCATTGCAAATAAAATATTTTTGGCAGTTGATTCCCTAATTACTTGCTCAGAAAATATTGGATACTCATCATCTTTTATTATTCTGAAATCATTGTAAAAGCCATGATTCGCAAAGATTGCATATGCTTGAGATATTTGAAATGGGGTAGCAGTTAATCCATAACCATAACCAAGTGTTGCTATCTCAATGTCAGAAATTTCTTCTCTTGTATTAATTTCTCCGAATGAGGTTGATGGAAAATTAATATTCACGGGTTTTGAAAACCCAAATTTTTTATAATTTTCAATCAATCTATCTGCTCCCAAGAGAAATGAAATTTGGGTTGCACCTACTTGACTTGATTCTTTGATAACTTCAAATGCCTTTAGTTTTCCATACTTTTTTCTGTCATTAATTATATTGCCACCTATATCAATTTTAATTGGTAGCTCCATCTCAGTATCGATATCAATAAGATTATTTTCAATGGCTCCTGCTAGAGCTAGAGGCTTAACAATTGATCCTGGCTCATAACTTTCCAAAAATGCCCTATTCTTTTTTATGCTTCTCATAGGATTGTTTGGGTTATAAGAAGGATAGCTGGCAAGTGCTAATACTTCTTTTGCAGAATTATCTAGGATAATAACTGTCCCAGCGGTGCCATCATTATTTTTTATTGCTTCAACGAGATACTTATATGCAATATATTGAATATTGCTGTCTATCGTAAGATAAATATCCTTTGATTTCTCACCAAATTCTAAGATTTCAAGCCTTTCTATAGCGCTTCTAGCTCCATCTTTAAGAACTTTTTCTCTGAGAGGTTTTCCAGTCAAGATTGCGTTATAGCTTTTTTCCAGGCCCTCTAAACCATATCCATCTTTTCCAGAAAATCCTACTAAAGGAGCAACTTGCTCTCCAAGGGGATAATGACGTTTATAATTTTTTTCAAGCTCCAATCTATCTATTTTAAGAGATCTAATCTTTCGCATCTCATCAAAAGATAATGACTTCTTAATGAGTGATTTTTTATCAAAGTTTTCATATTTCAAGCCTTCAAGATTGATAATGTTTTGGATTCTTAAAAAATCATCTTGCTTTAAACCACTCAATGCAAATAAATCAAAGCCTGTGATACTTATAGCCAAAGGAATGCCATTTTTATCAAAGATTGATCCACGCTTGAATTCTATAATCCTTTCTGAACTGTTCTGATTATTCCCTTTTTGAAGAAGAAAATTACCTTGCTCAACTTGAACATAAATTATTCTCACCAAGATTGATAATATTGATAAGAAAAGAAATAAAAAAATTAAAAAAAGCCTCCAATTTTTATAGTAAATATTCATTTCACTTTCTTTGGCCTCACTTTTATCATCCCAAGATCCTCTTTAGCCTTTTTTTCAATCCTCGCGGGAGAGTTAAGGAAGAATTCCTCTGTTAAAAGTTGATAATAGAGATTTTCTAATTCTTGATTTTGTGCAACAAGCGCTTCTTGCATCTTGAAGCTTGATCTAATTTCCCATCTGACATCAACAAGAATAAAAGATAAATATGTAATTATTACCAATTGAAAAAAAATTATTGGCAAGAAATAATTTTTCACTATATTTTCTCAAAAACTCTCATAATTGCACTTCTAGATCTTTTATTTCTTTGAAGCTCATCAATACTTGGCCTAATTTTTTTTGCTACTATTTTAAAATCTTTTATAACTCTATTGTTCAGAGGTATTTCTTTTGGATAACTAATCTTCTTTGGAGCAAATGTTTGTTTTACTGATCTATCCTCAAGGGAATGAAAGCTTATGCAAACTACTCTTCCACCAGTTTTTATCAAATCTTTTGATTTTCTAAGTCCGATTTCTAAATTATTAATTTCATCATTTAAAAAAATCCTCAAAGCCTGAAAAGTTTTGGTTGCAGGATGAATTTTTTTTGGTGATTGCGTTTTAGTTTTTTTAATGATTTCAGCTAAATCTAGAGTATTTAAAATTTTTCCTCTCTTATATGAATCAATAATTGCTCCTGAAATTTTTCTTGCTTCTTTCTCTTCTCCATATTTAAAAATAATATTTGCAAGAGTCTGAGCATCTATATCTTGAAATAAATCCTCTAGTTTTTTTGATTGCGTAGTATCAATTCGCATATCAAGTGGTCCAGCTTCATTAAAACTAAAGCCTCTTGATGAGTCATCGTAGTGAGTTGAGCAAAGCCCAAAATCAAATAAGATGCCATCAGCTTCTTCAGAAGGGCATAACATATCTAAATTCTCAAAGCCTGCATGTTTAATAGAAAAATTTTTTTCTTTAAAATTTTTCTGAGCAAATCTAATTGCTTCTAAATCTTTATCTATGGCAAGCAGCCTTCCATCTTTAGAAATAGATTCTAATATCTTTTTGGAATGCCCCCCTCGCCCAAAGGTTGCATCAATATATTTTCCGGAAGTATTTGTGATTAAATAATCAATTGATTCTTCCAGCAATACTGGAGAATGAAGCATTTTTTAGTCTACTTGCTTTCTCATAAAAGTTGGTACATCGAGGAAATCAATTGCCTCTGCAGACGATGTACCAACTTGTTGAACTTCTTTATTTGTAAGATCTTTATCTAATCCAACAGGTGAAAGTTTGATAGATGCTCGTTGCTTGTTATCGATAGCCAGCTTTGGAGATTTTTGGTTAACTCCAGTTGCTACAATTGTAACCATGAGCTCATCTTTAAGAGAAGGGTCAATTACGAGCCCATAGATGCATGTTGCATCATCGGCAGTAAACTCCTCAACAACTTCACTTACCTCAGTAAAATCTCCCATCGTTGGATCTTTGGCAGAAATATTTACAAGAACGCCTCTAGCATCCTTAAGGTTTATATCTTCAAGCAGTTCACTTCCTACAGCTAACTCTGCTGCATCTCTTCCACGATCTTTTGTATTTGATCTTCCAGTACCCATCATTGCTATTCCTTTTTCTGACATAACTGTTTTGACATCAGCATAGTCAACATTGATGAGTCCTGGTTTCATAATGATATCTGAAATACCTTGAACAGCTCCCTTTAAAACATCATCTGCTTGTGCAAAAGCCTCTGGAATCGGTGTATTTGCTCCAAGAACATCTATTAATTTCTGATTGGGAATCGTTATCAGACTGTCAACTTCTTCAACTAAAGCAGCTAAACCTTTCTCAGCAGAGCTCATTCTTGGCTTACCTTCAAATTTAAATGGCTTTGTTACCACCGCAACAGTTAGAGCACCTAGTTCTTTTGCTATTGATGCAATTACGGGAGCAGCTCCAGTGCCAGTTCCACCACCCATTCCAGCAGTTATAAATATCATATCTGAACCATGAAGAAGTTGTTCTATAGCCTCTCGATCTCTTTCTGCAGCTTGTCTTCCAACTTCGGGGTTTGCTCCTGCCCCAAGTCCTTTAGTCATTCCACCACCAAGTTTTAAAATAGTGGCGCCCTTAGCATTCTCTAAGGCTTGTGAATCTGTATTAGCGCATATAAATTCAACACCTTGGATTTTGTGATTCATCATGTGGATCACTGCATTGCCTCCGGCACCACCCACCCCAATAACTTTTATTTTTGCTTGATCGATATCATTTACAACTTCCCAATTCATTTCATCTCCCCTAAAAGCTCATATCTTTGATTGATTCTGGAAGAACTATATCTAGGATCTCTGTTGCAAGACTTCCTCCAGTCTGTCTTTGCTCCCAATTTTCTTGATTCCAAATTTCAAACTTATTACCCATTCCAATCAAACATATTCTGTTTGCATCCTCTATTTGTGCATATCTTTTGAGGTCAGAAGAAATTAAAACTTGCATCCTTCCTTTGGGTTCAAAGTCACAAACACTAGCATTACCAAGAATTGTCCATTGAAGATTTCTCACTACAGGATCTAGCCCTTGTAAAGAAGATAACTTTTCGGAAATTAAGACCCATTCAGTTCCTAGATAGACTTTAAGTGCTGGATATTGAGGGTCTTTGGTAATTACTATCTGGCTTTCATTTGAATCAATAAAGGCATCTCTGTATTTGGCAGGAAATGAAAACCTGCTCTTTTTATCTATGGAAATGTTATTAAAGCCAAACATCATTACATATTATAAAGTATTTACACACTTTACAATACTTTTAACGCACTTTATAACACTTTTTTATAAAGATATGAGTTGGTCTATAAGCCGGATTCTGTTCAAGATGATCATCTATCTCGATATTATGTTGCCATAATACTCTAGCGACCTACCCAAGCTCAGGATGAGCATTCCTATTGAGCTTCTATTTGGTCTTGCTTCAAGCGGGGTTTGCAATGCCATAAATGTTACCATTTATGCGGTAAGCTCTTACCCTACCTTTTCACCCTTACCCTAAGGCGGTATATTTTCTGCTGCACTTTCCGTAGACTCACGTCTCCCAGGAGTTACCTGGCGCTTTGCTCACGAAGTCCGGACTTTCCTCTGGATTTCCAGCGATCATCCGACCAACTCGGTTACATTTTATGTAAAAAAAACTTTTCTTCAACTTTTTTCAGTAAGCCACTTATAAAGATCTCTTTTATTTTGTTTAGTAATTAAACTCAAAAGCTTTGCTGCTTCACTGGGTGACAACTTTTGCAATACTGCCCTTTTTATGTCTTCATTTAAATTTACTTGAGAATTATCAATACCTTTTTCTCCCTCAACTAATAGACACACCTCCCCCTTAATGCTCAGAGTAGAAACTTTTTTTAGAATTTCTGCAATTGAGCCTCTGATTACTTCTTCATGTAATTTTGTCATTTCTCTACAAATGACAACTTGTCTAGATGGTAAAAAAGTCTCTTTCATTACTGATAATGTTTTGATTAGTCTTTTGGGAGACTCAAAAAAAACCATTGTTGAATCATTTCTTATATTTTTCTTGAAAAGTTTTTTTCTTTCAGAATCTTTCCTTGGAATAAATCCAAAAAACATAAACTTATCTGTCCTAAGTCCTGACAATAATAATGAATTTATAACTGAAGATGGGCCTGGAATAACAGAAAATTCAATATTTTCTCTAATACACTCAGAAACTAGCAAGTGTCCGGGATCAGATATGAGTGGAGCGCCAGCATCCGAGATCACAGATATTGTTTTTCCTGCTTTTGCCTCCTGGATAATATGTTTTGTTTTAACTCCCTCATTATGATCATTGAAAGAGAAGCTTTTCTTCTTAATTTTAAACTTATCAAAAATTTTATTTGCTCTTCTAGTGTCTTCAGCATATATGAGATCGCTGCTATTAAGTATTTCTATTGACCTTAGAGAAATATCATTTAAATTACCTATTGGAGTGCAAACTAAATAAATCATAAGTGAAAACTAAAAATCTCAACAATTTATTAATTATAAGCTTTATTTGCTTATTTTTTCTTAGCTGCTCTTCAACGCAATTAGTTGATGTATCAGAAGAAGATCAGCTTAATGATTTGCTTAGTGATATTGGTAATGTTGAAATAAAAATTAATGCTAATGAGAATGTAAAAAAACTTGTCATTAAATCAATTGTTTCCCTTGATTCAAGAATAAAAATTAGTTTTGTTAATAAAATAGATAATGAAACCCTCTTTATATCAAACAATTTTCTCGATCAGAAATTTGAATACTTTTGTAAAACAGCAAATACTTATTTAGAGGAGATTACAAAGAAATATTT
>JGI24820J26691_1000123_pt1 | contig 20456 bp, 34 predicted proteins | sample METZYME_5_50m_FD_26691 | JGI IMG/M metagenome (IMG submission 26691) | reverse complement strand
ATGATGATCCAGTAAGACTATCACGTTATCCAAAAATTTTATGTCCTATAGATGGCAAGAGTGTTTACATTGACGCATCTAAATTACATACAATAAATGATAAATTTTTTGAAGTGAGTGAGTACATACTCAATAAACATAATTTTTTTCTCATGCAACATCCTCACAAGTATTCATACTTAGAAGAATGTGCTGAGTATATTCATAGAGGTTTTGTAAATTCATTTGAGATAATAAATTTTACGAAGGAGGTGAAGCAAGATACTGAGTTTGATTTTTCTAAATTCTTTTCACCGTTAGGTACAGTTCTATGGAGAAACTCTACTCATTGGTTGCCTAATATGTTATGGTGGAAGTGGTATATGAGATGTGGAAGAAGGGATCAAGTATCTTTATCAGTAGCATTACAAACATCAGGAGTTGAATATGGGTGGGCACCTTGTAGAACTCATGTTGATAAATGGTCTGATGCAAACCCTACAGATGGTGTATGGTGGAAGAATATAGGTGGTAGATATGGTGGAAAAGTTATTGACCCTACTGATACTGTGGAAAAATTATCAAAGATAACTAATCTTAGTATGAAGATGAGATACCGTGCTGCTATTATCAAAGAGACTGGACAATGGTTGTTTGGTGATAGGTCAGGTTATTGGAAAAGAAATGATCCTAAGTTGAAGGTGGTAAATGGATTCTAGGATAGTAATATACAGTTGCATAACGAATGGGTATGATGAGATACCTGATGAGCATTACTATGATCCTGATATCAAGTATGTTATGTTCACTGACAATACTGTAAAGAGGAAAGGACCTTGGGAGTTTAGAGATATACCATGTGATCACCCATGTCATAGGAGAAGGTCAGCATATGTTAAGATCAATCCTCATAAAGTATTTCCTTATGGTACTAAGACTGTATGGTTAGATGGTTGCTATGTGATGACACCTGAGTATGTCAAAAAGTGTAAGGAATATCTGAGTGAGCATAGGTTCACTATCATGAGACACTGTGAAAAATTCAATTACTATGAGGAGATACTAGAAAGTTTCCTACCATCTATGTGCACTTTTGATGAGGCGATAGAGATATCAAAAACTATAAAAGACGTAGGATATAATTTCAAAGAGTATTGCAGTCCCGTATTGGCATCTATATGGAGAGTATTAGATCAGGACATGTATAATTTTGGTGATTTGTGGTGGAAGTANTCATTGATTGGCACTAATAGAGATCANATATCATTCGACACAGCAAGACAGTTGAACCAGACTGAACTGAATATTATTGAGGATGGATGGATAAGAAAGGAAGTATACATTGATGAAAATAATATGAAAAGAACCAATCATTATCCTGGNTCATGTGGAATACTATTTGGTAGTAGAGGAAAGAAGTATAGAAAGAAACTTCATCCACAGAATGGACATAGACAACAATGGAGACAGAAGAAGGAGTTACTCAATGCCTTACGCCCTATAACTGGGTTNCATCCAATCATTGCTCGCTTCAACTTCAATGAGTTTGTGGATAGAAATGTACTTCAACCCAAATTACCAATACAGAGTTGACATACCCGTAACATTTTGTTATAATAAATAACACAGGTGATGATTTCCTCACCATCTTGCTCCCCTCAAACCAAGACCTATAGGGAGAATAAATCAAGTCTTTTTATACCCTTCATATACCCGCACTCATTTTCAAATGACAACTATTTCACGTAAGCGTGGTGGTTTGCTATCTGGATGGGACGAGTTTTGTGAGTGGGTAACCTCCACTGACAATCGCTTGTACGTTGGTTGGTTTGGTGTTCTAATGATCCCATGCTTACTAACTGCTGCTGCTTGTTTCATCGTAGCATTCATCGCTGCACCTCCTGTCGACATCGACGGAATCAGAGAACCAGTTGCTGGATCTCTACTCTTTGGTAACAACATCATCTCTGGTGCTGTCGTTCCATCATCCAACGCTATTGGATTACACTTCTACCCTATATGGGAAGCTGCTACTCTAGATGAGTGGTTGTATAACGGTGGTCCTTATCAGTTGGTAATCTTCCACTTCCTAATTGGTATCTCTGCATACATGGGAAGACAGTGGGAACTATCATATCGTTTAGGTATGAGACCATGGATCTGCGTAGCATACTCAGCTCCTGTATCTGCTGCTTTCGCTGTGTTCCTTGTATACCCATTCGGTCAGGGTTCATTCTCAGACGGTATGCCTTTAGGTATCAGTGGTACATTCAACTTCATGTTTGTATTCCAAGCAGAACATAACATCTTGATGCATCCTTTCCATATGGCAGGAGTAGCAGGTATGTTCGGAGGAGCATTATTCTCTGCTATGCATGGTTCACTCGTAACTTCATCTTTGATTAGAGAGACTTCTGGTCTTACATCACAGAACTATGGTTACAAGTTCGGACAAGAAGAAGAGACATACAACATCGTTGCTGCACACGGTTACTTCGGAAGACTCATATTCCAATATGCTTCTTTCAATAACTCAAGAAGTTTACACTTCTTCCTAGCAGTATTCCCTGTAGTATGTGTATGGTTGACCTCTATGGGAATCTGTACAATGGCATTCAACCTCAACGGTTTCAACTTTAACCAGTCTGTAGTTGATGCTAANGGAAAGATTGTTCCTACATGGGGAGATGTTCTAAACAGAGCTAACCTAGGTATGGAAGTAATGCATGAAAGAAATGCACACAACTTCCCACTAGACTTAGCATGTGCAGAGTCTTCAACTGTTGCTCTTTCAGCACCCGCTATCGGATAAATATCTCTGTTCGAGATGGATCAGACCTCTGCATTGCAGGGGTCTTTTTTTATGCTAATATATCTCTATGAAAAAAATAATCAATGCAATCACTCACCCATTGACTGTATGTAATTTTATACTGGTGGGTTCTCTTGTTCTTATACAGGTAGTTCATACTCATGCTCACTATAAAATGGAGATTGATGTTCATGGATATTGTGCAAATGCTAACTTTAAGGATGAAACACTTGACACGGAAGAAGACTGGTAGTATTATAAATATTGATGAGNGACTGATCATTGCTCATGGAAGTGGCAGAATAACCCTGTTGGAATTTGGCGGGGTAATGCATCAAGTTAGAGGTGGTACTCGCCCTCCCTAAAGGAGGTGAACCTTTACCAGAGGAACTTGAGTTGAACAGTACAAATTTTCGCTCTAGCGATTCCCTGTTCATGTCGGTACGAAAGTAATCCTTCCTTCCCCTTTTCGTTATAACATAAGAAGACCCTTCTGGGTCTTCTCTCCTTTTGTTATTGCTTCGATATGTTAGACCTCTTTACAGGGGTCTTTTTTTATGCTAAATTATTATGATGACACTAACAACTGAAAAACTCCTTCGCATTTACATGAAGGCAAGAGTAAANAAGAATCCTTATCCTCCTGTTCGTAGGCACTACAACGTAGCAACATACGGATGAGAAAAATTTGGAGAATCTGGGCAAAGGCACTGGGAGAAAAATCTGGCAAGACCGACAGGGAAGCAGATGTCATAGCAATGATTAGAACCTTTATCTTTCTCCAACTTATTATCACCAACTGTTTTATTGTTGGTGGTAATATAAGGCACTGGAATGATCATCACATTCCTCCATCTTATGATAAATCTTATAAATAAGTGTAGAAACAAACAGATAACAGATGTCTATAGCAAGAAACGCAGAGTTTGATAGCTCTGTTAGCAACACACTTAAAGAAAAAGACGGTGTAATTTCTAATGCTGCTGATGCTACTGCTCTTGATACATCAGGGTCTAATCCACAGTGGAGATTTAGAGAGAGAATTCTAAAAAAGATTGATAGANCTGCATTTGATGAGAGGATCGACTACTGGAGAAAGCAGGAGTTNGCGAAGAAAGCAGTCCTAGCAGACAGAGATTACATGGAGAAGCAGAAGACCATCACTGGTTCTTATCCATCGAGCTAAGATAATAAAACTTTGTTATGATATTATGGACGGAACAGTTTGTCCTGACGGATAGTACTGTCAAAAATTTGAAGAAAAAATACAGAGACCCTTACTTTTTGAAGGGTGATCCTGATTGGGGTCAACATTACACAGGTTACCATAGGAACCCTAACAACACTGCTAACACAGTGGATGGTAACTTTGTAGATAAAGAACTACTTCAACTTTACATACCAAAATTGAAGGAAGTTTTACAAAAAATTGGAGTGTATAATAGTAAATCTATATTCAGTTACAGCAGCATTTGGGGTCAACTATATACAAGAGAACTCAGTGCGATTATTGATGTTCATAATCATTATAAACATCCTAGTCAACTGGTTTCTTGGGTACATTTCGTTGATGTTCCAGAACAAAAGTGCTTCTATTTTATGTTAGGAGATCAGAAAGTATACCCTGATACACAAAGAACAAATGATATAATATTTTATCCATCCTATGCACCACATGGTGTTGATAAGATGGTAGAAGGCAATGACAGGTTTGTTGTTGCAGGAAACATAGTACAAATGAATTCATGAAAGCAGTTCTATGGTCTAGAGATAATTGTCAGTGGTGTGAGAGAGTCAAGCAACTCTTTGCTGCTACTAACATAAGCGTGACTGAATACAAACTGGATAGAGACTTTACTAGACACCAGTTTTATGAGGAGTTTGAGGAGGGTGCTACCTTCCCACAAGTTCAAATTGACAACAAACACATAGGCGGATGCAAGGACACACTACATCATCTCCAAGATCTAAAGATGATCTGAACAAAGGTTCTGTTTTCCTTCTCACAAGGAACAGAAAAAGAAAACCTGTATTTTCTGTGCTATTATGGGGTATAAGAATCTCCCTACATATACACAGGGAGACATAAACAAATGGATCTAAACATTACAGCAGTTATCATTGCCCTCAGTGTGACTGTGCTCATCCTAGCGATAGGAGTATCTCTTGTGATTGGTTACTTGTTACGTGCATATATACATGACGTGACACCTCAGTACACTCATCCTGAGATGTTTGACGAAAATGGTAACCCCATTGCTGATGAATTGATCGCCTTTCGATTTGAGAATGGCAAACCCGAACTAGATGATCTTGAAGACTAATTATGGCAAAACTACCACCTAATCCTCTTGTTTCTGAGATACTCAGAGCAGCTCATGGTGCTAAAACTGTTGAGAAAAAAGTAGAAGTACTTACAAAGTACAAGAGAGATGATGTAAAAGCATGTTTGATCTGGAACTTTGATAAAGCAATCAGAAGTGCTATTCCTGAGGGAGATGTCCCTTACAAACCTAATGATGCTCCTGTAGGAGTTGACGGAGGACACACACGTTTGATTCATGAGTGGAAATCACTCTANAATTTTATAAGAGGTGGTAACAATAGAATATCTCAGATGAAGCGTGAGACAATGTTAGTCCAGATGTTAGAGGCATTACATAAGGACGAGGCAGAGGTATTAGTTCTAGTGAAAGATAAAGAACTACAAAGCAAGTATCGTATCACTAGAAACGTAGTAGAGAAAGCATATCCGGAGATAGTTTGGAAGGATAGGTGAAGTTCCTAATTGATCTGACAGATCATTGCAACTCCAAGTGTCCTTTATGTGCTAGACATAAAACCTCATACAATGATGAGGTAGCGGTCTTGAAACCAGACCCATCTATGAATCGCTCTTCCATATCACTCGCTGATTGGAAGAGATGGTTTCCTATCGAGACTCTTAGAAAGACAGAACTGATATATTTTCAAGGATCATTCGGTGAACCCTCATTGAATGAGGATTTATTAGACATATATTCTTATACTCTCAATGCTAACAGTAGTATAGTCTTCCAGATGAGTACCAATGGTGGTACACGAGACCAAGAGTTCTGGGGTAGACTGGGTGCTCTCATGGCATCATCACACAGAGACAGTTTTCTTATCTTTTCCATAGATGGTTTGACAGATACNCTACAACAGTACAGAGTAGGTGTAGATTACAACAAAGTTATAGACAGTGCTAGAGCATTTATAAAGGCAGGAGGTCCTGCTGTCTGGAGGATGCTAGTATTCAAACACAACCAACATCAAATCAAACGATGTAGAAATCTTAGTAGACTGATGGGATTCAAAGACTTCAGACATACTAATGTAAACGACCTATATGATGCTAGTGGTAAGGGAGATGGTACATTTACATATGAATACAAGGGAGTGGTACATAAACTAGAGGGTGTTGATGGTCATGTGTTCCAGCAACCACCCGCAGCAGAGGACACAGAGATTGATTGTAGGTATGGTCATGGTATAAAGAATCCTGGTCAACTTAGGATAGACAGTCGTGGTATTGTTCATGCTTGCTGTTTCCACCAGAGTAGACTACGCTTTTTCTATCCTGACTACTATGTTCATGGCGATATAGATTCCCCTGCTATCTACAGGGACATAAACAATCCTAACAAAGGAGTCGGTGCTGAGTATATGCAGAAAGTATTTTACGATAGTATGATTCCACTCATAGAAAATCAGGGTGGGTTGAAATCTTTATCTTTAAAACATAATTCACTTGAGGATATATTGAACACGCCATTATTCCAGTGTACACTTGTAGAGTCATGGAATAAGAGACCTCATATTTGTTCAGATTATTGTGGTGTGAAAAGAAAAAATGTAGCAACCGATACTAAATCACTTGACTAAATAATTTCGTCATGGTATCATGACATTACGTTCATCACCTTCGGGTGACGCAAGTAAGCCGACACGGAACGGGTTCGTTCATCCCATGATACTACACTTGTTACTTTATGCTTCTCTTGAATGTTCTCAAGCATCTGCTCTAATTGATCAGATAATTAAGGACAACTTGTTGAGCGAGTACGAGAAAACGGAATTGATTCTTTATGTAAGAGAAGCAACTCCTAGTTGTTGGGACGCAAATGCCGACTGAAGGAACGGTCTAAACAACCTCATCCTACAGGAGAAAACCGATGGCAACAGTCACATACCGTGGTGTCGAGTACGACACCGAAGAGTACAACGCAAGAGTAATTGCGGAAGCAGACAGGCAAAGAAATCATGATCTAATGTATCGTGGTATCAAAGTAGAACGTAAGTTCGCTTCAAAAAGTTAACTTTACTGCTTGTCTATTGGGAGGGTCTTGCACCCTCCTTTTTTTATGCTATAATTTTGTCATGGATAGAGACAAACTGAAAATTATAGTCTCCGACTTGGAGATGCTACTATCTGCACTCAAGGCAGAGGTATGGAGTGACGAACAGTCCTATAAATACGATGACCTAGATCCAGTTGAAGTGGATTATGGTGATCAAATAGAGGACATATGAACGTCAAATTAGTAAGCATCACTCCTGATGCAGAGAAAACTATGGCATACATTGCCAGAGTATCTAACCCATCTAATCAGGAGAATGAAAAGTATGCTGGTTTACTGAAGTATTGTATCAAGCACAATCACTGGTCAGTTTTTGAACAGGCAACAATGACTTTAGAGATAGGGACTACACGTGCTATTGCAGCACAGATTCTAAGGCATAGGTCATTCACGTTTCAAGAATTCAGTCAACGCTATGCACAGACTGATCATCTAGGAGAGATTCCTATACCACATCTAAGAAGACAAGACGTAAAGAATCGTCAGAATTCTACTGATGACTTGGATGAGTTTGTAAAACAGAAGTTAGAATTACAAATAAAAACTTTGTTCAGTTCAGCAGAGGCACTGTATCATCAGATGCTAGAGGAGGGTGTTGCAAAAGAGTGTGCAAGGTTTGTTTTACCACTAGCAACACCTACAAAACTTTACATGACAGGGTCTTGTCGGTCCTGGATTCACTACATAAACTTAAGGTCTGCACACGGAACTCAAAAGGAACACATGGAGATCGCTAGGGAATGTGCCTGTATTTTTGCGGGACAATTCCCTGCCGTTGCAGAGGCACTAGGTTGGGAACACGGATTGCTGGAGTAAATTTATCTAAGAATGGTTCTCTCGCTATCATAAATGACGGTGAGGTTGAGTTCTATCTTGAAGAAGAAAGACTCAGTAGAACCAAAAGGGATCGTGGTGCAAAATTTTTGGTAGAAAAATACCTTGATGGAGTAGATGCTGTTGCTATATGTGATTGTTATACAAAGTATTATCCTAAGAAGTTTTTACAGAGAACTAAGGAGAAGGAAGCAGTTTGTAAAGTCATAAGAAGTAAGAACATACCGATACTAGATTACAGACAGAGACATCATGAGTGTCATGCTGCTAACGCACGTTACGGATCACCATTTGATGACTGTGCTGTCTTAGTAATGGACGGTAAAGGATCAGTTCATGATCACAATAACCTTAGATTTTGTGAGATTGANAGTATATTTGATAACTTTAATCCTGTGTTCAAACATTACTCTACTTTCTGGAGTGAATATGAATGTAAAAAATTAGGGAAACCATATTGGGAATCAATGAATACACAGGAACTGTTCATGGAAGGTGAGCAATGTNATAGTGAGAATACAGATGGTTTNATACTCTATAGTGATAGGACTAGCGTTGGACAGGCATATAGAAGGGTCTCAAGAGAGTGTGGGTTTGATGAGTTAGATGCAGGGAAGACAATGGGACTGTCATCATATGGATCTGGACGTGTTGATCTATTCAATGAAGAGTATGGTCATAGTCTTTGTAGCAAAGAATTATATGCGAAGGGAGATAGTACAGGATACTATGGTAATCAAAAACCAGTAGACCTAGCATATAATTTACAAAAATCAGCAGAAAAACATGCAATATACATGGTAGCGATGGCAATAAATCTAACAAATAATAAGAATGTGTGTGTAACTGGTGGTTTTTTCTTGAATTGTGTAGCAAATAACGCTATCATAAAAAATGTAGATGTAAATCTATATGCAGACCCACTCTCTTATGATGGTGGTCTAGCAATAGGTTCAGCATTACTTGCATACTATGAACATTTTCGTAACTGATCCATCACCTGTTGTATCGGCACAAGTATTACCTGACAAACACATAGTCAAGATGCCACTAGAGACATGTCAAATGCTTTCTATTGTGTGCTCTGAGAAGTGGGGTCACGGTTATGGTGAGATACATCGTATCAATGGTGAACCATACAAAACATCTAAAGGTGCGTTTCATAACCACCCTTGTACTATCTGGGCAAACCAATCACTCATCAATACATGGTGGTTAGTTGCTCATGGTATAGGACTGTGTCAGGAATACACCCACAGATATAACAAGATACATAGTTGTCAGAGAACGTTAGAAGAAGCAAAGAGTATCATACCGTTTGGTTATCACAATACACCAGAGTCATTCACCTTTGCAGGTCCTGACCAGTTCAAGCATGACAAAACTATTGACATCTTTACTGCCTACAAACGTTACATTGCCTCTAAACCTTGGGTCGCAGACAATTATTTGCGTGACCCATCTCGTAAACCTTCTTGGATATTATGAACCCAATTGACACAAATCGTATCGCTGTTGCACTTGAAAGAATTGCACAAGCACTTGAGCATTTGAACATTGAACATGCTCATATAGATACAATAGATCACAATCACATTGAGAGTGACACTCCCGTTGAAGTAAACACACACGCTAAAACATGGTAAAATTATTTGCAGCATGCCCTCCTGTGTACACATTACCAGGCACATGGGATGATCCTGAGAAGATAAAGAAATGTCAAGAGACATTGATACCACACCTTGAACTCCAACCTGAGACAGGGTTCTTAGTTTTTATAGGACTTGTTGTCTTTGCTCTTATCATCTATGGTATATACAAAACCTTTGGTAAAGGTGGAGAAGGATTGAGAGATGAGATCAAGGAACATGCTAGGATGCATGAACTTGGTATCGCTCATGGACATGAAGGTGGTGGAGAAAGACCTATCATGTCTATAAAGGCACAAGAAAAAGATTACCCTCAACACAAACACAATGATTGAAACCCTTTACTTTGGACCTACTTACGACCTTCAGAATATAGAAGGTGACACCGTTACTTCCTATCAAGTAGCACAACTTTTGGCAGATAGGAATAGCGTTGCCATCTTTCAAGGACGGTCAGAAGCAGGACCCAGAGCATTAGGTAATAGATCTATCTTGTATGATCCAAGAGACCCTGACGGTAAAGACAAGATTAATTTGATCAAAAGAAGAGAGTCCTTTAGACCATTCGCTGGCAGTGTGCTACTACCTCATGCACACAAGTGGTTTGATATGGCAGGACTCGATGAGTCTCCTTTCATGATGTATGCTGTAGATGCTTTACCACATGCACATGATAAAATNCCTGCTGTATTACATGTAGATAAGACTTGTAGGGTACAAACTGTTGACATGAAAGACAATCTAAATTACTATCAATTGATTGATGCTTTCTATCAGATTACTGATGTGCCTATGTTATTCAACACATCATTCAACATGGCAGGAGAACCTCTGGTGGAGACACCTGAGGATGCAATCAAAACCTTTGAGGATAGTGCAATAGATTATCTTTACTTCCCTGAGGTGCATAAGCTCAGGCAAAAATGACTTTTAGTTTACCAGAAACTGAAAAAAAAACTCCGGCAAAAAAATGGGTTGTAGGGTTCAACCTATCAAACAACGGGTCGGTATGTTTATTAGAGTATGGTAAACCAAAATTATATCTGGAGTCAGAAAGAGTAACAAGGAGCAAGTGGGATCATAAAGTCAGTTCCTTGTTACCATATCTACCAGAAGGAATTGAACACATAGCCTTGACTGACTCATTCTGGACTCAAGGTGATAAAAGATTAGATAATATAAAAGATATATCAAATATAAAAAAGAAATATCCTAACGCTAAACTGTATGACTATAGATCTATGCATCATCTAACTCATGCTGCATGTGCTTTCTATAATTCTGGGTTTACTGAAGCATCTTGTGTGGTTGTAGACTCTAATGGTTCTAAGACAAGAGAAGGACTAGAGATAGAATCTATTTTCGTAGCACCCACATTCGTAGAGATACATAAAAAATACTTCTCACCTGAGTTCGTAGGTATTGGTAGATTATTTGAAGAGACTGCTAAGACATATGATTGGGACTACAGAGATGCAGGAAAGGTAATGGGTTTGAGTGCGTACAATCATAACCCTGCTTCTAGCATACAAAAAAGATGGGAGAGAAGATATAGAGAACTAATAGAAATGACAACAGGAGATGTATGTTTGTCTGGTGGTTGCTTCTTAAATTGTGTTGCTAACTATAAGATACAAAAAATGTACCCCCATATAAATTTCTATGTCGAACCTATTGCTCACGATGGTGGAACTGCTATGGGTGCAGCATATCTAGCGTATTATGAGACCTAAACTAGACATATTAGACATCAGTTCTACCATAGGATGTAACTTACAATGTAAAGGATGTAATCATTTTAGTAATTATTTTGCACCTACCAGTAAATTAGATACAGATTTGTTACTAAAAGATATAGAGGTTATATTACCAAGAGTAAATATAGGTAGAGTATCCATCATAGGTGGTGAACCTCTACTCAATCCTAGATGCGAGGAAATTGTCAATGCATGCAGATCATATACTGATTCTCCTGTCTATCTTTACACCAATGCTTTACTTCTCCTACAAAATGAAAGCTGGATTAGAAAAGCGTTAGAAGATCCAAGAGTATATCTTAGAGTCAGTGTGCACTTACCACACATTGTAGATATTATAAGAGAATTCAATCACCCTAAGGTATTGGTCACCGAACACCATACTGGACAGGATAGGTGGTTCAATAGTATAAAGAAGAGAGATGGTAAAGTATATCCTTACAATCAAAATAACCCTGCAAAAAGTTTCAAAGTTTGTTCATGTTCTAACTCTCAATTATACAATGGTAAACTATGGAAGTGTCCTAACACTGCTTTCCTAAAGGAACTTTTGTCAGTTACAGAGCAGGAGAATGCAGATGAGTGGCAGGAATATATTGTAGATGGTCTACCAGTAGATTGTTCTGATGATGAGTTGACAAAGTTCTGTGCAAAGAGTACACTACCTGAAAGAGTATGCAATATGTGTACTTGTAAACCTCTTCATTTCAGTGCTGCTATTCAAGAGCAGACTAAACGAAAGGTAATTAATACCTATAAATAAATCACTTACAAAAACACATGCCAACATACCCAATAAAGAATTTGAAGACGGGAGAAACCAAAGAGTTATCCATGTCTATGAAAGAGTATGATCAGTGGAGAAAGGATAACCCTGATTGGGATAAAGATTGGTCACAGGGTGCAGCAGGTACCGTTAGTGGCACAGGAGATGCTTACAGTAGAACAGATGGTGGATGGAACGAGGTGTTATCAAAGGTAGCACAAGTACCAGGATCAAAAGTAAAACCACAAAAAACAGTACACTTCTAATGCCACGCAAAAAGAAAATGTCAGTCAGTGTAGGTGCTGGTATGACAGCAAAGCAATTACGTAGGAAAAAACCATATAACTCTGACATGATGGTTCCTATCGAACCCATCACACCAAATCAGACTACTGCATTTGCTCACTACAATGAAGGAAAGAACCTATTTCTTTACGGTGCAGCAGGAACAGGCAAGACATTCATCACCCTCTATATGGCATTGAAACAGGTGCTAGATCCTTTGACACCTTACAATAAGGTAGTCTTGGTGCGATCACTTGTGTCAACCAGAGAGATAGGATTCTTACCTGGTGATCATGAGGACAAGTCAGCACTATACCAGATACCATACAAGAATATGGTCAAGTATATGTTTGAGTTGGCAACTGATAATGATTTTGAGATGTTGTGGGGTAACCTAAAAGCACAGGAGAGTGTGACCTTCTGGTCTACATCTTTCATCAGGGGAACTACACTTGATGCTTCTATTGTCATCGTAGATGAATCACAGAACTTGAATTTTCACGAATTAGATAGTATAATAACAAGAGTAGGTGAAGACACTAAGATTATGTTCTGCGGTGACGTAGCACAAACCGATCTCATTAGAACCAATGAGAAGAATGGTATCTTAGACTTTCAAAAGATCATCACTATGATGCCTGAGTTTGCTTTGGTTGAGTTTGGTGTTGATGATATAGTAAGGTCTGGATTAGTCAAGAGTTATATCACCAGTAAACACACCTTAGGTTTGTAATGTTCACTCATGTTGACTGCGAACTGCCTAAACTAAAGAGGCAGAATATAGATGGTGCTAGGTATTACACTGTCAATGGTAGACCTATGGTCTCAATCACTTCAGTTACCTCNTACTGGAATAAACAAATTTTTGTTGACTGGAGGAAGAGGATAGGTGAAGCAGAAGCAAATAGAATTACTAAACGTGCAACCACCAGAGGCACTGCTACACATGAGTTGATAGAGAATCATCTACTCAACAAGGAGGTAGAGTTTGATAAACCTAGTCCTAAGATGTTGTTCCTTCAAGCGAAGGAGACCCTAAAAAATATAAATAATATATACGCTCTTGAGAAAAGTCTTTTTAGTGAAGAGTTAGGTGTTGCCGGCACAGTCGATTGCATCGCAGAATATAATGGAGAGTTATCAATAATTGATTTCAAGACAGCAGAGAAACCCAAACCTAGGGATTGGATAGAGAATTATTTTGTACAGGCAGCAGCGTATGCTTGTATGTTCTTTGAACGTACAGGAATACCTGTTAAGAAGCTTGTTATTATTATGACATGTGAGAACGGAGAGGTGACAGTGTACGAAGAGTATGATAAAATAAAGTATATGAAAAAATTAGTCCTTTACATTCAAAAATTTGTCGAAGAAAAAATCAATGAGTGCCAAAACAAAGATGCGTGAGATCCTGAAGAACAGATTGCTCTGTCAGGACAAATTTACTAATGACATTGAGAATCTTGTTAGTAACAACAACGAGATGAATTACATTGAGGCAATCTGTCACTATTGTGATGTGAACAACATCGAGGTAGAATCTGTCTCTAAACTCATCACCAAACCTTTGAAAGAAAAACTCAAAGGCAATGCCACTGACCTAAATTATCTAAAGAGAACATCTAAGGCAAAATTCTTTAGCATCTAATGAAGATCAAGGAGTGGACATTTGGAAAGATCCACAACCAATTACCTGAGGAAAGACTCAGAGAGGTAGCGGTTAGTGTCGACTACGTGAGAGAACAACGTGGTTTTTGGATAAGTAATTTCAGACAGTGCACTCCAGAAGAGATAGTAGAACTAGAGAAGGAAAGACCTACCACTAGGTTACTAAGCATACATGTTATCAATGGGTGCAACCTAGCATGTAGAGCATGTAATCATAACAGTAGTCTGTTAGGTGTGAACAGTAGGGTAGATATTGATGCACTGAAGGAAGATATAAAAAACATATTACCAAAGATACATGTGTGGAGTCACATCAGTATCATAGGCGGTGAACCATTATTAGAACCAAGGACTAAAGAAGTTGTTACAATCACAAGAGAAGTGGCAGAAGCAACAGGACAGAAATGTAATATAAAACTATTCAGCAATGGATCTAAACTAATACAGGAACAAGAATGGATTGCTGATGAGATGTTGAAAGGTGTAGTGTTTAGACTTACCTTCCACAAACCATGGTATACACCACAGGGATCTATAAATTGGGAAAACGCAGCAAAGTTTGTGAGGTATCTCAAGTCCAGAGGTGTGGATACAGAGAACTTGTTAGAGTTTAGTGAAGCATTTAGATTACTTGATGGTAAACCAAGACAGTGGTTTGACATTGTCAAGTATGAGATGAATGATGATAGTATAAAATATTATCCTTTTGAGGAGGGTGACCCTGAAGAGAGTTTCAAGCACTGCTCTTGCCCTAACAGTCAGTTATACAATGGACATCTATGGAAGTGCCCTATGATATCATATCTCAGGGAGTCTTTGCATGCTACAGATCAAGTAGATGATCCAGCATGGAAGAAGTATCTTGATTATAAACCCACAAGCATAAATGATACCGAAGAAAACATAAGGAAATCTTTTGATGAGGTGTTGAAGCCTCATGACATTTGTACGATGTGTCCACGTAATCCAGTTTGGTTTACTGCAACGAAGCAATTAGATGCTACAATGAAGAAAAACGTACCGATGTATGCTGAAGAAACCTATGACACCGTTTGATACTTACAAAGAGTATCTTGCATTCAAGAACCACTTTACGAGAGAGAAGTATGATTACCATAAGTATGGTGGTAGATCGAAAGCAAAGATAGAATCATTCTACAAGAGGAAGGATCGATATTTCTTTGAGAAAACATCAAGGAAGTATAAGGACAATGAGATACATAATTTTTTCCTTGCTAACTTTGTAGCAACAGATAATCCTGAGGGTGTGTGGATAGGAAATATAATAAGATCAGGAGAGGTAGTATATAAAGATTGGATGAGGAGATCAGAGAGTTTGTTCTATGATTTCAAGTCTCAGACTAATACATTACTTGAGACATATAAGATTGACGATTTGTTTGATACCTCAGAGGGTCATCCACCATTACTAAAAGAACATCTTGCCGGTAGATTTAGTGTAGAGAACATGTGTATCTACGAAAGACTATTCAAATTCTGTGATAAGTTTGATAAGAAGTTAGATGACCCTGTGTGGAGAGCAGTTGGTATGAAGATCAGAAAGTATTTGCCATTCATGAAGATAGATCGCACAAAATATAGAAGTTGGCTATTGACATGTGAATGAAAACTATATAAAATATTAGAAGAAATAAATCAAAGATGGCAGATTTTTTTGAGTCGGAGACAGTAAAGGAAGAGATGAAAAACATCTATGATCTACAGAAAGATCTCTACTCAGTTATACTAAAGTTTCCATACATGAGTCCTGATGCAAAGTGGCAACACATTGAAACATTGAAGGAACTATTAGAGAAGCAACAGATAATGTGGACAAGGATGTGTTTGTCTGAGGATCCAGAGGCAGTCAAGATGAAGAATAAATTAAAAGATCAAACTCATATGTTAGGGTTTGGAACTACAGATATGACCACCATATTTAAGAACATGAAAGACACCCTAGATAAGATGCAATCTCAACTAAAAAGATAATGTCATTTTTGATTCATAATTTACCACCATATTCGGTGTACGTGAGAAAAGAATTCTTATACGACCATCAGAAAGGTCATGGTGAGATAACACCTGGCACATGGATCTCAGTCAAGAGTGTGCAGCACAAAGCATTGTACTTTGAGACACTATTGACAGACTACGGTGCATTGTTTGACAAGTTACCGATTAGTGCATTCGTATGGAAGAAAGACTACAATCCTGATGAGTTACTACCACTTGATACATTACAGTTGTGGGATTGCTTTGACTATGATGTGACTGTGATAGAGAAACCCTTACTCAATCGCTGTTCCTTCTTTGGTAAGGACAGACAGATGCATGACGGACAATATTGTTTTACGATTGATAATTGTCATGCTCAGTCATCAACTCTGAACACAAACTACAGTCAAGATGATCCAGAACATAAATCTTTCAATATTATTGCATTAGATAACGGTCAGTTTGCTGCTCAACCTAACAATAGGATACAGTGGAGAGACATGAGTTTGATACCAGAGGACAAGCAGACACCAGACTTTGAAGTGTGCTCTCAAAACTATCAGGTAGAGAACACAGAGAAGTGGAGTGTCGGACACACCACAGAGTGGGCATATAAAACCAAACATGAGTTAGCAGATATTGATGATCAATATGCTCATCATTTTCAATCAACACCAGAAAAATGAACGAAAACCCCCTTGCATGGAGAAAAGAGTANCTAGCACGTAAGGCAGGACTCAGCAAACGTCAAAGAGAATTACTTGAGGAAGGACCTCACAGNTTATCTCAGAGTTGGTTACTTCAAGCAATGTATATTGATTACAAAAAAATTATGGGTATCAAAGAACCACCTTCCCGTGAGTCAGGATATCAAACTACCTTGAAGGAATGGTTCCAAAAACTTGATAAAGAATAGTACTTGACGACACCTAAATAGTATACTATACTAAACTTGCGTATGCAAGGTGTTAATCCACCAATCCATTCAATACGACGAATACTACGAGTCAAACTTATGACATTTGCAAATCTAAAAAAACAATCTCGCTTGGGAAATCTTACTTCTAAGTTGACCAAAGAGATAGAGAAAATGAATACGACTGGTTCATCAAATGCTGATGACCGTCTATGGAAATTAGAAGTAGACAAAGCAGGAAACGGTTATGCTGTAATCAGATTCCTCCCTGCACCTGACGGAGAAGAACTACCATGGGCAAAGGTATGGTCACATGCTTTCCAAGGACCTGGTGGTTGGTACATAGAAAATAGTCTAACTACACTTGGTCAAAAAGATCCTGTGTCAGAGTACAACAGACTACTATGGAACAGTGGCATAGATGCAGACAAAGACCTTGCACGTAAGCANAAGAGAAAACTTACTTACATTGCAAACATCTATGTTGTAAAAGATCCAACCAATCCTCAGAATGAAGGTCAAACATTCTTATATAAATTTGGTAAGAAAATCTTTGACAAAATTACAGCAGCAATGCAACCTGAGTTTGAGGATGAGGAAGCAATCGATCCATTTGATTTCTGGCAGGGTGCTAACTTCAAGTTGAAGGCAAAGAACGTAGCAGGATACAGAAACTATGATAGTTCTGAGTTTGCTGCATCTTCTGCATTACTTGACGATGATGATGCACTTGAAGCACTATGGAAGAAGCAGTATTCTCTCAAAGAATTTACAAATCCATCTGAGTTCAAATCATATCAAGATTTAGAAACCAGATTGAATGCAGTTCTAAACAACAAGAGAGCACCTGTAGCAGCAGAAGTTGCTAATGAAGAGGAAGAGATCGTAACTGCAACACCAGAACCTGTTGTTGCATCTGCACCAGCATCAGTCACTGAAGATGATGATGCACTAAGTTACTTTCAAAAACTAGCAGAAGAGTAAGTGGAAATAAAGTCCTTCAAGGAACTTATAGGAGTCTGGGATGGTAAACTCACCGTCCTAGACTTTTCTTTTAATGAGATAAAAAAGTTATATGATAGTGATCCTGAGTCAGACGGATACTCTAACATAAATGGATGGCAGAAGATTGGATTACATAAGATGCCACAGTTCAATCCATTGAAAGAAATGATCATCAATAGATGTTATGATTACTTGGGGGAGCATGGTATAAGTAGACCAAGAGGACTAGAGTGTGTCCATTTATTTGCTAACATAAATCCTAAAGGTGCATCTAATAGTATGCATCATCATACTTACGGTCAAATCAGTGGGGTGTATTGGTTGAAAGCACCACTCAATAGTGGAGATCTAGTCATCATGAGTCCATTTACAAACAGATACCTCAATACATCATGTATTCCCAAGACAGACTACAATGCTCTTCAAATGAAACCAAAAGCAAACCAAGGTGTATTTTTCAACAGTAATCTAACACACTACGTTGACATCAACAGGTCGAACAAGGACAGAGTGTCTGTTGCTTTTCACATCTTAATTCATGCCTAAACCAAAAACGACTTTTTGTTTTCAGAAAAGGGCAAAAAAAACTCCGACCAAAAAATGACCCTTAAGGTTTTTTTATGAACAACATTATTATCATAGAAGAGAATATTGACGTAAAACCGTTTTTAGACGAAATGGACTTAGAAGACTGGAATTGGGTATCTAAGCAAAAAGGGACAGGTGGTGATAAGAACCCATATGGGTTTTTACCGTTAGTTTGGGCAAGAGTCGAAAAAGGTGAAGATCCAAAAAATGCGATGGGACAAAGAAAAACACCATTATACGATAAGTACAAAAATGTGCACAAATTTTGGGAAAGACATAATATAAAGGAAACAGGTAGAGCAGCATTCTTCCGACTAAAACCAGGCGATAAGGTTTTGAGGCATATTGATAAAGGGTTATATTACNTAGACAAAGATAGATATCACTTATCACTACAAGGAATATACTTATANCAAGTCGGTAATCAAGAATTCTATGTCGCACCTGGCACTTTCTTTTGGTTCAACAACAAGATACCACATGGTGCTGTCAACGTAAGTGATGTTGACAGATATACTTTAGTTTGGGATGTTCCTCATAGTGAGAACAATCCTCACCATCTAGCGAGGAGACAAAATTCTTAGATTAGATCCTTTTTTCAGTTTTCTATTGACATATTGACTACTATCAGTATATGTGAGTAATTCTCTCATATCTTCTTTTATAACTTCAAGATAGTTAGATCTTACTACATTGATTGATCTTTTCTTATCATTTCTATCTTCTTCAAACTGTAAATTTGATACTGATGTGGTTCCAGTTTGAGTATACTTCTTACCATTCTCAGACCAAGAGAAGGAGTGATCTGCATCAACCCATATTCCAGACTGTTGTAAAAGAAGTCCTTTTGAGTTTCTTACTTCTTTTGACTCATAATGGTGAATTTGTGTAAGAAGTGTCGTTGAGTACTTATTATCAATATATCTTTTGAAGTCATATTGATTCATTGGCCACTCATCTCTCACATTTAATATATTATTGCTTATTAGAACTACCCAATCTAATGAAGAATCTCCATATACTCTAAATGCCACATTATCAGGTCTATCATCACCATTTATAGAAAATCTTTCAAATGCAGATATGCTACCTATAATCTCTTCTCTTATTTTTCCTCTTTTAAATAAATTTGTCGAATTGACAAAATCAAGAGATGATCTCCTATTATCAGCAAAGGATGGAAGTGATACTTTCGGAAAGTTTGTAAAATAAGCCATTAGAATCCAATATCCTCAATATTGATTTTATTATCCCCTTGAAGGATTCCTCCCTCACCACCATCTCTCATCAAGTCTGCTATACTTGCATTATCTTTCTGTTGTTCTGTTCCACCATCTCCATCTGGATCTAAGTAATCCTCGGCAAATATTGGAGTCAACTCAGTAAATGCTAATTCCATGGTTGATCTAACAGGGTTAGACACTGCTCTACTATCTTCATAAGACTGGTAAACATTTTCAGGTGTAAAGTTTGTTGATACTTGTGTCAAAGCACATATTTTATGTATAGGTAAACCTCTAATCCTATTAGTTCCATTGAAGTAACCTATTCTAAACACTCTAGGTGCACCAATAAAGATATTTGCTGTTCCTATACGTTGACCAGACTGCCTACCACCATACCCAGTGGGTTGCATGCCTTGTCTAAACACTCTCATTATGTGTCTAGACATTTGAGCGTCTCGCTCACCATTTGGTGCAAAATCAAATCTAAATGTGAAATTTCTCAACTTTGGACTTGAAAACAATAATTCTAGATTTGGGTTTATCGCTATTCCCAACGAACGTGCAACAAATTGATTAGTATCAACATTTATA
>JGI24820J26691_1000122_pt1 | contig 20462 bp, 24 predicted proteins | sample METZYME_5_50m_FD_26691 | JGI IMG/M metagenome (IMG submission 26691) | reverse complement strand
AATATCGAAAAGAAAGTCGATAAGAATGCTCATACTGTTGGTATTATAAATAAGGTAGTATATGCGGCAGTTGTTGCCGCGATAGGGACTTATGTCGCCCACATGTGGATTTAAAAGGAGACACTAATGTTTAAGAACATATTCAATGAGTGGACTAAGGCACAGACTGAAGTCCCAATGGAACAAAAAGAAGACTATGATCCTAAAAAAGATCATAACATGGATCCTACGAGTCATGTCACAAAAGACAAAAAGACTGGTATGTTTTGTGTGTATAATATGAAAGGCAAAAAGGTTGCTGAGTTCAAAACAAAACCAGAAGCAGATGCGTATGCTAAAAAGAATCATGATGCCTTGATGAAAAAAGAAGGTACGCCAGAAACATTAAAAATAGTAGGTGCACCTCCAGGCATTAAACCTGGCAAGAAAAAAGTAGATGAAGCAATGGATCCTGTAGATAAAAAAGAACTAAAGGGTAAACACAAAGACCGCAAAGACAAAGACATCGATAACGATGGAGATGTTGACAGTTCCGACAGATTCTTACACAAGAAAAGGAAAGCAATTTCTAAGGCAATGAAAAAAGATAAAGAAGGTGAAGTAGAAATGAATCCTAAAATGGATAAGGGCAACAAGGCAGAACAGAAAGAATCTCGTATTCGGACTGCCTTGAAAAGCGTTCTATCCGAAAGATCGCAAACTGCAGGAGCAACCAAACCTGAAACTATGGATGATAAAGTAAAAGGTAAGGGTGCGAAGGATATGATGAATGAACCAAAAGAAACAGATGATACTGTAACAAAAGGTCATGACGATGTATCCAAAGCAGGTAAAGTTACTAAAGCGGCAGGACAAAGAAACGGTGGAGATCAAGTTCGTTCTGGAGATCAGAACATAGTGAACTCTGTGGTCAAAGCATTAAAGGGAATGAAGTAATGGCAATACACCCCCCATCACATGCCAAGGATGCTGTACCAACTCATTCGGGTTGGCGACATCCAAAAACAAATGAACTTCTGAAAGCACAGAAAATGACAGATGCTCAGATCAATGAGTATCTTGGTGTTGCAGAACCAGTAACGTTGACAGAGTCTCCTACAACAGAAACTGAGTTTGCGGAAGAACATTTAGAAGACATGACTAAGGTCGAACTAGAAGAACTAGGTCGGGAACATGGTATTGAATTAGATCGAAGAAAGAAGAAATCTACTCTGGTCGAAAGAGTTAAGAACATCTTACCATAATATATAATATTGTTATGGATCAATTGAATAAATCAAACTTGATGCTATATGCGGCAAGACATTATTATAACCCTCGGTTCTCTGATATAGAAGAGTTCAACGAGGATTTGAAAAGGTTTAAATATGTCAAGCGTTTGTTGAATCGTTACTTAGATGAAGGTAATCTTTCTGAACGCTTGATACTAAACCACTTGATAATTATATTCAATGTTTTTGGTATAGAACCATCAATAAACATGATGCAGGTAAAATTAGACGAAAGGCACTGGTCAGTAATAAAACCTTTTTTAGTATTTCTAAGATATATTACTAATGATCAACTCGTTGGAATAACTATGGATACAAAGGTAGTAGAGGCACTAAGGAAGATATAATGGGAATTCTAAAATCTGCGGCAGATACAGTCTATGCTTTTCGTTTTATAAGAATGCTTGTGATGAGATGGGAAAACTGGGATGCGTATAAAGAAGGTATTATAGATGAAAAGGGAAAGCGAGTAAAGGGTGTTACGATCAACACTATTGAGAAACAGTCTGCTTGGACTCCTTTCATTCGCTTGTGCGCTAACATTAAAAGGATCATATCAAAAGCACCTGGAGGGGGAACTAGACTCGGAAGTTTTGCGTCAGCACTCTTTCTCATTAAGGAAAAAACAGGAATAACAGATTCTCAACTAAAAAAGATTTGTGAAGAATTCAACATAGAACCACTAGACTTTTTGAATGAGAACAGCGAATGGTTTGTGATAGAGGATAAACAACTTGCACCAGGTGTGTATAGAATTAATAATGAAAAGGCAGTGAACAGTAGCATTGAAGTTATTTGCAAACCGAAAGATCAGATACGTGTACTAGACGAAGCGTATCCAGTTGGTGATGTATTTGGAGTTGACGTTTATGAGGCAACCCACATGAGAACGAACCAGAAAATTTACATTACTATAAACGAGATATACAGATGACAGCAAGAAATCCAATCAGAGACAAACTTATCAAGAAAATAAGAGACTCAGGTGTTGCACCAAAGGGAACATCTATGTCTAAAGATGGTGTGAAAGATGTAGAAGAACAAGGTAAAGGTCTATGGCATAATATCCACATGAAAAGAAAACGTGGAGAGAAGATGCGTAAAAAAGGTGAGAAGGGAGCACCTACACCTGATCAGATGGCAAGAGCGAAAGGAGAGGCAGTATCTCCTGCACAACAAGCGGCAATTGCAATATCTAAAAAAGAAAAAGGTGAAAAACCAAAAGTAGATGAACTGTCTTTGTCCAGAAAGGATATAACCAAATCTGGAATCAATCCAACAGTATCTAAAGATAAAGATAAAATCAAAAAAGATCTTGATAAACTAAGAAAGGGTTTGAAAGATCAATTAGATAAAAACTCTGATGCAGGTGATTTCATAGATGATTTCAAAAAGTCAGACGCACCACAGTTCAAAGGTAAATCAGATAAAAAGAAAAGGGATATGGCAATAGCGGCATATCTAAGTAGAAAAGATCAAAAGGAGAGTGTTGAAGAATCCTTCATGTCACGAAGACCTGGTAACCAAATGTCTGACTTGTACAAGTTGTACTCCATGGCGATGAAAACGATGCCAGGATCTCCAAAACAAAAAGAGATTGAAAAAAGAATTACTGCGTTGAGAAAAGAACTCAAGTTGGATGAAGATGTTCCTGCTAACAGTACTGCCGATATTCCTAATCCTGCAGATACTGTTCAAGGTCCTAGAAAGAAAAAGAAAGAAAAGAATAAACCTCAGTTAGTTGTTGATCGAAGATTTACCAAGAAAAGTGGACAACCTGTTTTACTTAAAAAATTCCGCGATTACAATACAGATAAAGGTATATCATGATCCATGAGTCGTATTCGAGATATTGCTACCATACTGTCACAGACAGAGCAAGAGAACCCAGATAACCTCGCTATAGTTAATACAGGTTCAGGTGCAAAAGTAACAGTTATAAATTCTTTAGACTCACTACCTATAACTGGTTTGTCTTCTGGTCAGCAAGCATATGTCACTTCAATTAGTAAACTTTATGTTTCTAATGGATCTGGTTGGTANAACACTGCAGTAATAAACCAAGATCCTAATTGGGACTCTGTACCACTTAGCGAATACACTATTGCTGATTCTGTCACACCTCTCATTATCATAGCAAAACCAACAGACTCTGATAATATAAATTTATTAAATCAAAGTGTGGCAAGTGACTCTGCCCAGTACATGGTTGACATAACCATAGATTCTTCCGTATTTACATTTATTCCAAAGAGTGCTGATTCTGTAGGAGAAGCAGTAAATGCAGGTAATCTAACAGATTCCAATGGTGATTTTATTTACACGTTTAAGTGGTCGGATGGTGTTAACTTTGTCACTCAACAAGCAACCATAAGTTATAGTCCTAAACCGCCACCGACAGGATTTACTAGAGGACTTATTAGTGGGGGTACATTTGGATCAGGTGGTTACTCCAACATAGATATGTTTACTTTGGCAACTGGTGGTAGCACTACATCGTTTGGGAATATGAATATAGGTAGAGGTGGTCACACTGCTTTTGGTAATGCATCTAGATCTTTATTTGCAGGTGGTGAAACTGGCAGTTCTGCTAACTCTGAAGTTAGTAGTGTTGAGTATGTTACTCCTTCGACAACTGGAAACGGAGCATCGTTTGGAAATATGAATGCAAACAGAGCATGGATGGGATCTGTTGCAAATCTTACAAGAGGGGTGATAGGTGGTGGTGCAGACTACAGTCCACCAGGTGGTGGAGGTAGTTGGACTGATTATAATAGATGTGATTATTTTACTTTTGACACTCTTAGCAGTTCTACTTACTTTGGTTATATGGGTGGTTACGCGAGAGGAACAAGTGGTGCCGCTAATAGTGGAGATAATACCTATGGAATATTCGTAGGAGGAATCAATCCAAGCACAAGTGCTTATGAGTCATCTATGCAAAGAATTACAATTGATACTACAGGTACTGCAAGTACTGGTTTCGGTAGTTTTGGTCAGACGCAAAAAGCATATGCGGCAGGTTGTGCAAGTAGTTCGCATACATATTTTGCAGGAGGATTGTACCCTACAATAGATGATATTGAAAAACATTCTATTACTTCTGGTGGATCGGCAACAAATATAGGAAACTTAAGTGCCGAAAAATATTCTCTTGCAGGTACACAGGACGAAGGAAATTATGGATTCTTTTCAGGTGGATATGGATACACATACTATAGCAACATAGAACAAATAAATTTTTCTTCAGACGCAATCGCGGCAAACTTTGGTTCAGGACCTAACAGGTATAGATTAGCATCAACGTCTGGGGCAGGATCATGACCGTAAGTAAAGCAAGAGACATAGCAACCTTCTTAGGTAGAACTGATAGTGCGAATCCAAGTGGAATTCGTCTCATGAATTCTAGTGAAATTCCTAATGTTGATAGTGCCAACATTCTTAGTATAAATGGAGTTAACGTTTTTAATACTCTAGACTCTCTTCCCATTACTAATTTAAGGGCAGGGCAACAAGCATTTGTAAGATCAAATAATAGATTTTATATTTCACAAGGTACAGGTTGGTATAATGCACTTGCGGCAACAAACAACGCACCCTTTTGGGATTCCGTTCCACTTGACGAATACAGTATAGTTGATTCGGCAACACCTCTAATTGTCATAGCAGATCCAGGTGACTCTGACGGAACCGAAACATTTGTTAACCAGAGTTTTGGAACAGACTCTGCCCAATACATGGTAACAGTATCTAATGACTCATCCGTATTTACATTCACACCAAAGACCAAAGCAGAGATCGCAACTGCAATCGAGGCAGGAAATCTCACAGATTCTAATGGAGACTTTGAATTTACTTTTAAGTGGAGTGATGGAATTAATTTTATTAGCAAAGCGGCAACCATAACTTACAATACAGTTGAGCGTGGGTTGAGTCCAACAAGTATGCCAGACTATCCTGCCGCCCATATTGATACTAGTTATTCAATGATACATATGAAATTTAATGGAGACGGAACTGCTTTGACGTGGTGGTATCAATATCAAAACATGGAATGGTGGGATCTTTCAACACCGTATGATTTAAGTACAGCAACTATTAATAATTCCAAATCATCATCACCTAATAATTTACTTCCTAGTCCATATGATAATTTCTTATCATTTGACTATAATGGTGATGGTACTAAAATGATAACTCTTAGTTATCGTTATCCATCTGAACCAAAGTTTGGACTTGCAGAATGGAATTTATCTACTCCCTATGATCCTAATAGTAGAGGGAGTTCTCCAAGTACTAATAAATCTATAACTTCTACTAACTGGCAAAACTTAGGGTACGGAACATATAATCATTACTATTACATAGATTGGCAAGCAAATGGTAAGTACGTTACCATTGGTCATGGTGGAACAAATTCAGCAAAAACTCTTTTATTTGAAAACACAAACTTCAGTAATAGTCCTTATGATTTTTCTTCAGTAGATTTTACAAATGTAGTGAGTCACCTCGATCCTTCTAATTTTGCAACTGGGACAAAACGTAACACTTGGTTTAGTGATGACGGCACAGAAGTATGGTTTCCTAAATCTAGTGGAAAAGTTCTAAAGGCAACCTTCTCAACTCCATGGGATTTTAGTACAGTGTCTGACGTAGCAACTACAGCATTGACAGAAAAGAACTTAGGAAGTACAGGAGTNAATAGTGTTGGTGGAATTCAAGAGTTGATAGTAGTACCCAGTGTAAGAAAAGTATTTATTGGTACGTCAGGTGGTAGAGATCAAAATGGAGATTACTGGAATGATGGGGCAACTAATGGAACAGGATCTTATAATGTTGTANTGGAATTCCGATTATAAATAGAGGAAAAGGTGAAACATGAGTAGAACAAGAGACATTGCTCGAATACTAGGTAAGACTGAAGGTGAAAACCCCAGTAACACATCGTTGTTGTCTGGCACCGCAAGTCTAACTGTTTTCGATACTCTGGACTCATTACCGATAACTGGTCTGACAAGTGGAGATCAAGCATTCGTCAATGCCACCAGTAGATTATACATTACAAATGGTATTGGTTGGTATAACGTTGCGTTGGTCAACAGAAACCCTAGATGGGATTCTGGTGGAGAACCAAATGCTGAATATTCAATTGTCGACTCAGCAACTCCTTTAACCATAACTGCACGTGCGGCAGACTCAGACAACTTGAATTTATTAAACCAAAGTGTTGCTACAGATTCTGCTCAACACATGGTGACTATATCTAATGATTCATCTGTTTGGACTTTTACCCCTAAAACTGCAGATAGTATCGGTGCGGCAGTTTTAGCAGGAGATCTTACAGACTCTAACGGTGATTTTGTTTACACATTCAAATGGTCTGATGGTGTCAACTTTGTATCAAAGGATGTTACGATAACTTATAACCCTGCAGGTGGCGGTGGTGGTGGAACTGGTACTGCAGATGGATTTTGGTCTGTAACTAGAAACTATAATCCTAGTGATTATAATAGTACTCCTATTTGGCCTCAAATGACTTCTGTTCATCAAGCACCAGATGGAAAATATTATATGACTGGTTATCACAACTATAATAGCGAAGGTGGATTTCTTCACCAATTTGATGAGAATGGTGATCTTCAGTGGTCAAAGAAATGGGGTAATAATTACAACAGAACAAGAACGCTAGTATTTGATGGAAACAATCCTATCGTAATAGGTGATGATGCAGGTTATGGATATAACGATCCTGGTGGTAATCCTAAACTTGGTTCCCTACAAAAGTTTGACACTTCAGGAAACAGAACTTGGTCAAAGATTTTTAAACCTAATACCATTTCTAGCAATGCATATGGTACTGATTATTTCTTCTATGGCGCAAAAGATACTTATGGAAATTTCTGGAGCACCTTTGTTTATAACAAAGGTCAAACTTCTCCTGCTAACTATACAGAAGATGTCAATGGTTTAATGAAATATGATGCTTCTGGAGTATTCCAAGGATGTTTCCTACTACCACCAAGTTCTTCAAATCCGCGCTTGATCCCACAAAACATCTACATTGACAAAGCAGGTACTAGTTTGTATCTGGCATTCACTTCATACGATCCAAGCGCAACTAGTTATCCTCACGGCAATGTATCTAAATTTAGCATATCGTCAGGTGGTGTTCCTACTTATGTTTGGACAAAATCATATGGACAATTTGAAGGGGCGGCACACTATGACGTGCCACAAAAAATATATGAATCATCTGATGGAAATATAATAGTTGGAGGTTATACTCAACAATCAAATGTCTCTAGTCAATATTTTCCAACACTTATGAAATTAGATGCCAGTGATGGTAGTTGGATATGGAAGAAGAGATACGATGGTACTTATGGTGAGTACCATGGTGGGGTGTCTATGATAACCAATGATGATAAAATCTATATGTTTTCAACTCTATACAATAGTGGTAATTCACAATATGAATTTTACCTAAGACAAATAGATGCTTCAGATGGTTCACATCTTGACATGTGGGAATTTGATTTTACTGGTCAAGCAAATCCATCGGTTGATAATGCAAGTTATTCTTGGTCTCAGTGGAGACTCTCCGAAAACGTACAAGGTGTGAATTTAAATAAAGATGGTAATATTATTATAGGTATGATTCCAAACGGAAACGGTTTTGATTACAGACCATCTTTTCTAAAACTACCTAATCCAGTTATCACTGGAACTTTTGGTGGTGGAACAGGAACCTATAGTGGTAACATAATTATTTCGGATAAAAATGTTACACCAACTGATTATACTTATAACGCAACAGATATGACCTATGCTAGTTTTAGTACTATAAACTCTCAAGGTGGTCAATATTCAATGGTTAATTATAATAGTGGAACATGGAACAACACCTTATCATCATTCACAGTAGTTGATGAACAGGGAACCATAACTTGATCTATATAATACATCACAATTGAGGATATATGATGAGTGAAATCGCAAAGAAAGAAAACACAGAATTAAAAGCAACAGATCCTGTTACCTTTGGTATTACACCAATATCGAAGAGTAAGATTAACCCACAGGCAGTTGCACTGGTAAATGAATTCTTACCAGAACTTGATGAGAAGACAAAGTTCTTTGATAGGAACAATTCACAATCTACCCTATCAATGATGTCTTTGACAATGTTGAATGGACACTCGCCACTCAGATTGTTGCGACAGGTTCTGGCAGAGACAGAGAAAAGAAAAATGGCACTAGCAGAGGCACAAGTGGGTCATGCAAAAGCACTAAAGAATATTGAGAAGTTACAAGATAAATTATTCTTAGACCCAGATAACAATGTCGTAAGTGCAAAACTACGTGCCGCGTTTGTTAGTATCGAAATGATGGAAAGTAAGATAAATGGTTCTTTTAAAGATATTGCAACACTGATTACTGCATATAATAATTTAAAAGAAAATTACGGAATAGAGGATTGGTCAGAAGAAGAGTTCGAGGAGTCAGAAAAGAAACATCACGTGAGACGTGGATTCGAATTGATGTATCGTAATCTCATGGATGGTGGTCGTGCAAGCACCTCTACCATTGAGTACATGCAACAGTACGGAGTTCACCCACAAGTTGGGTTCGCAGAAGTGCAGGGATATATTGCGGTGGTCAATGAACTACTAAGCAAACAACAGATACCTCACTCAAACCACCTCGAAGAATTCTTGGATGCTATGAGTGAGAAGTATTACAAAGAGGCAGACAAAACAACTGAACGTATTTTTGGTAAAACAGACATTACTAATACAGATATTGTAAGTCTGATAGAGAAACAGGAAAACTAATATGGGAAGATCTAGAGACATAGCAGAATTTTTGTCTAAGACCGAGACAAACAATCCTAACAACAATCCCCTTGTATTAGAGGGTGCATCTCTAGGTCTTGATTCCGCGCAGGTTGCAAGTGTTGGTTTAAAAGTATTTCAAACTTTAGATTCCCTGCCAACATCTAATCTGATATCAGGACAACAAGCATTAGTTGATTCTGATCAACGTCTTTATATTTCAAACGGACTTGGTTGGTACAACATAGCAGTTATTAACCAATCACCTACTCTTACAATAGATCCTAGTGGAACAATTACTTTAGCAACTGATGGTAGTCCAACCACCCTTACTCTTACGGCAACTGACTCAGATACACCTTCTGGTCTCATCACTTTTAGCGTTGAGTCGGATGGAAATTTTAGTGGACTTGGAACATTAAGTCAAGACTCTTCTGTATTTACAATTACACCAAAGATAGAAGACTCAGCAACTACAACAACTTCTACACTTACATTCAAAGCATCTGATGGTATCAACTTTGGAACTTCAACATCTTCATTGAGTTTAACATTTGGTTCAGCAACTGGTGGTTCTAAAGAGACACTTGCATTGCTAAAGGCAGATAACGTAACTGAAACATATACCAACACTATTGGACTGGGAAGCAATAACTTCACTTTGGCAGGTAGCATGATTCCTGGCGCAAAAAGTCCTTATGCTCCTGGTGGTCATAGCATGTACTTTCAAGATTCTGCAGGTACTGTGATTACTCTTGAATCTCCCTCTACTGTTAAATTTACAGGAACAGATAATTTTACAATCTCTGGTTGGATGTACGTGAATAATACTGGCAGTGGTTTTTTTGGTTTATATAATCAAGGGTATTCATTTCAATCATATATGCAAGGTGGATATCTTAAAGTTTATGCATCAAGTGTGGGTTCTCCTAATGGTTATGATATTGTCAACGGAACACTAAAAAGTAATGATGGTGCTATATCTAATTTTACATGGCATCATTTTGCAATAATGAGATCTGGCAGTACTTGGGGTCTTTACATTGATGGAGTATGGCAATCACAATATACTTTATCATCTTCAGGAAGTATATACGATGATGCTAGTCTCGGTACTTGTATTGGTAATTATCATACTCTTGGATATCCTTGGTATGGATATCTAAGAGATTTTAAGGTAGATAAAGCGGCAATATACACTGCAGGTGTAAACTTTACACCGCCCACATCATCACCTACTGCAGGTGCTGATACAAGATTATTAATTACTGATACTCCACATGTACAAGATAAGTCATCGTACAAAAGAGACATTACTATATCAGGAACTGTTACGTGTGCAGAGTTTAGTCCTTTTGATGCAGATTCTGCATACTCAAAAACAGATCATATTGGATCTGAAGAACATGACGGAACAGATGGTAGTGGTTTTATTATGCCAGCAAATGCCAATTTTGGTTATGGTACTGGCGACTTTAGTATTGAAATGTGGTATTATCACAAAGGTTTGAGTCAGGCAAGTAATAATTTATACTATACAGGTCTTTGGGATCAAAGAACCTCTACTCAAAGTTATAGCACTGCCTCTCCAATTATTCTTTATGATCCCACTGGTCCTAATCTTGAATTCTGGTATAATAGTGGAATGAAGATAGAAGGACCAAGATTATACACAAATCAATGGCACCATATTGCTGTCTGTAGAGTTTCTGGTACTATTACAATGTATTTAAATGGACGAGTTGTGGGAACTCCCACCAGTGACGGAGCAAACTTTGTAGCACCTACAGGTACTTGGGGTATAGGTTATTCGGGAGGAGATCAGGGTGGTCTGTATGCGTTCAATGGATATATTGCGGATTGTCGGGTTCTTAAGGGTTCGTCAGCATACAGTTCTGAATTTACACCACCAACTGCACCATTAACAGCAATCACTAATACTAAAATGCTGATAAGTCAAAATCGTGCTAAAGTTTGGGACGCGAAAGCGGCACATAATATTACTAAAGGGGGAAATCCAACTGTTAATACTTCTGTACGAAAATGGTCGAATGGTGCTTCTTTAGATCTCGATGGGTCTGGTGATAGACATAGTTTCTTTATGAGGAACGGTAATATTGGTCAAGCAGATTTTACGGTAGAAGGATGGTTTTATTTTGATACCACTAACCACCAAGGATTGTTTCAGTTATCAGATACATTTGGGGGTTTACAATCAACAAACTATGGACAAACAGTTGCGGTAGGTCACAATGGTAACAATTGGCAATTGTACGGTGATGGTTCTGCAACTGGTGTTGGTAGTGGTTCTGCCTTTACTCTATCGACAGGGCAGTGGTATCATGTAGCGGCAGTAAGATATAATGGAACTTCTAAATTGTACATTGACGGTGTTGAAAATATTTCATTCTCAGACACTTACTCATATGGTTGTCAACACGTTGTTGTTGGTGGATATTACTCTACTAGTTATTTGATGGATGGAAAGATTCAAGATTTTAGAATAACAAAGGGACTTGCAAGATATACAGAAAATTTCTCACCACCCTCTGAGGAATTTACAGGATAATAGAATGAAAGGAATATAATATGTTAAGTTTATTAGGATCCTTAATAGGGTTCGGAGGTTCAGCACTTCCACAAGTTATAGACGTGTTTAAATCAAAAGGTGATCGTAAACACGAGATAGACAAAATGAGAGTCATGGCAGAGTTAAAGCAACAGGGCATGGACTTTGACATGAAGATGTACGACAAGATGGGTGCAGACAAAGAGCACGAGAGATTGATTGCTCACGACACTGCAATCATGCAGTCTACAGGATGGACATCTGTTTTACAAAAATCAGTAAGACCAGTTATCACATATGCATTCTTTGGTTTGTTTGCAACCATAGAGATCACACTACTGATGAATGCACTAGAGATGGGAACGTCTTTTGATCAGGCAATACAGTTGCTATGGGATGAAGAGACAAAAGCAATATTTGCGGCAATTATATCTTTTTGGTTTGGGTCACGTGCTGTAGAAAAAGCACGATCAAAGTAAATTTTTTACAAAATATGGTTTGACAAAAACTTAAAAATACTATATAATATCACCATCTAAAAACAAAATATAAAAATAAGGAAACGAAGTATGCAAAACCGATTTGCAGACACACGTGCGTTTTTGTCCGAAACGAAGTTCTATGACAGTTACTCTAGATTCAAAGACGAAGAGAGTAATTACGAAACTTGGGATGAAGCGGTTGATCGTGTGATCTCTATGCACGAAAAAAACTATTCAAAAAAATTAAATAAATTACAAACATACATTGAAGAAGCAAGAGTTGCTTATAAAGAGCAACGAGTACTAGGTGCTCAACGTGCATTGCAATTCGGTGGAGAACAATTGATGAAACACCAGATGAGGATGTATAACTGTACGTCTTCATATGCTGATCGTCCAGAGTTCTTTGGTGAGTATTTTTATATTCTACTATGTGGCGCAGGTGCAGGGTTCTCGGTACAGAACCATCACGTAGCAAAACTTCCAAAGATCCATCAAAGGACTAAGCAAGCAAAAGGTTACATCGTAGAAGATTCTATAGAAGGTTGGGCATCTGCAGTAGACGTGTTGATGTCTTCTTACTTTGTAGGGGGTGGTAAGCACCCAGAATATGAGGGTCGTAGAGTATTCTTTGATCTATCTCTAATTCGTCCGAAGGGTGCAAAGATCTCTGGTGGATTCAAAGCACCAGGTCCTGAAGGATTGCGTAGAACACTAGACAAGATTGAACATATGTTACAAGCACTGGTTATGGATTCAAAAGAACCTATTGCCATGCGTCCGATAACTTGCTATGATATCTGTATGCATACTGCAGACGCAGTGTTGTCTGGCGGTGTTCGAAGATCCGCAACAATCTGTTTGTTCTCTCCAGAGGATGACGAAATGATGACTGCGAAAACTGGTAACTGGTTTATGGACAATCCACAACGTGGTAGATCTAATAACTCTGCAGTGATTGTTCGAGACGAAGCAACTCCAGAAACATTTGCCAAGATTATGGAATCAGTAAAATCATTTGGTGAACCTGGTTTTTATTTTACAACCTCAAAAGAACATACAACAAACCCATGTGTGGAGATTGGAATGTTTCCACAATATAATGGCAAGTCAGGTTGGCAAGGTTGTAACCTTACAGAAATCAATGGTGGTATGTGCACAAGTGAAGAGTCATTCCTACAGGCATGTCGTGCCGCCGCTATCCTAGGTACTCTACAGGCAGGGTACACAGATTTTAAATTTATATCAGATACATCTAAAAAGATTTTTGACCGTGAAGCACTCCTAGGTGTGTCAATAACAGGATGGATGAATAACCCAGATATTTTATTTGATTCAAAAATTCTAAAGAAAGGTGCCAGACTTGTTAAGAAAGTTAATAAAGAAGTTGCTAGTATTATTGGCATTAACCCTGCTTCTCGTACTACTTGTGTGAAACCCTCTGGCAATGCTTCAGTATTGCTCCAGACTGCCTCTGGCATCCACGCAGAGCACTCACCAATGTACATTCGAAATATACAGATGAATAAAGAGTCTGAGATTACACAAGCAATCCAAAAATCAAATCCATTCATGGTTGAAGAATCTGTATGGTCTGCAGGTGGGACAGACGTAGTTGTCTCTTTCCCTATTGTCCCTAAGAAAGGTTCTATGTTCAAGGACGATCTCCATGGTGTAAAGCATTTGGAAATGGTGAAGCAAGCACAGAAGAANTGGGTTGTTGAAGGAACTAACGAAGAGTTATGTGCAGACGAAGGTATCAGACATAACGTATCAAACACAATCATCGTAGACGATTGGGATGAAGTAGAGAAGTACGTATATAAAAATCGTTATTCTTTTTCAGGCATTTCATTCCTATCTCCAACAGGTGACAAGGACTATAACCAAGCACCTAACACACAAGTCATAGACGCGGAACAAATGGTTGCGAAGTATGACCAAGGTGCAATCTTTGCNTCTGGTATGGTTGTTGATGCATTGAAAGTCTACGATAATNTATGGACTGCTTGTGCTACCGCNATGGGCATGGGCGAAGATCTTTCGGTAGAGTCCTCAGAAAACTCTGCAAAGAAAGATTGGGTTCGTAGGTTCGAAAGATTTGCACAGAACTATCTTGACGGTGATATGAAGAAAACTGAGTATTGTCTGAAAGATGCTTACCTACTCCACAAGTGGGAAAAGATACAAAGTAATCTAAAACCAGTGGAATGGAAAACTGATCTCACAGAAAAAGTGTTTACAGATGTAGATACTCTTGCCGCATCTGCTTGTGCAGGTGGAGCGTGTGAAATCGACTTCTGATTATATCACCCCATGTCGATCTATCTGCAGACTGGTCAATGACGTTTGCGTTGGTTGCGGAAGAACCAAGAAAGAAATTTCGGAATGGGGTACATATCACTACTATAAAAGAATGCAAGTAATGAAACGTCTCGGTTACGGAATAAGAAAAGGCAAAAGAAGCAGTGGAAAAAGAATTCAAGGTTGAGTGCGAAGAATGTGAGGCAGTCACAATAGTCCTTGTTGAGGATGGTGGAACTCCTAGTTATTGTCCCATGTGTGGAAGAAGACCAGAAGTAGAGGACATTACAGAACCAGATATATAAATGTATGTGGTACTATAATGGAAAAGAATTCAATGAGACCCCTGATGATTATCAGGGGTTTGTCTATAAGATAACAAATATAAATACTGATAAGAAATATATCGGTAAGAAAAACTTCTGGAAACCAAAGATACTCCCCAAAACAAAAACACGAAAGAGAAGAGTCAGGACAAAAACAGAGTCCGATTGGAGAACCTACTTTGGATCGAGTGAGGAAGTAAAGTTATTAGTAGAGGAAAATGCCGAAGATTTCAAGAGAGAAATTTTAAGACTATGCAAATCAAAAGGCGAGATGACATACTTTGAGATGAAAGAGCAATTTGATAGAGATGTATTATTCCGAGAAGATTATTACAATGAGTTTATAGGTGGAAAGATTCATAGTAAACATTTAAAAGGAATATCAAATGTATGAATACAAAGCAAAACTTGTGAAGGTAGTTGATGGCGACACGGTTGATGTTGACATTGATCTTGGTTTTGGTGTGTGGTTAAAGAACGAGCGTGTGCGTATTATGGGTATTGACACTCCAGAGTCTAGGACACGAGACAAGGTAGAAAAGATCTTTGGACTTGCCGCAAAAGATCGAGTAGAAGAACTAATAAAGAAAGACATGATACTCAAGACATTTGCCGCAAAAGACGGTGAGGATATGAAGGGTAAGTTTGGTCGTATCCTTGGTGACTTTATAGTCGGTGAAAAAATGCTTACAGATATCTTGATACATGAAGGTCATGCAGTAAAATATTATGGACAGAACAAAGCAGACATTGAACGTGGACATATGTCCAATCGAAACAAACTTATGAACGAAGGTGTTGTAAGTGCGAAGGATGTTCAAGAAGCGGCAGGTTGACAAACCTAATACATTGTGGTATAATTGATGTACACAATTAAAAGGTGATTTATGATTATTGTAGATTATGGTGGACTCTCTGCCTCAACTGTTGCGATAAACAAAGAGAACGATGAGAATATGATTCGACATATGATTATCAACTCTTTGAGGTTGTATCGTAATGCGTACAAGAAAGACTTTGGTGAATTAGTAATTGCTTGTGACTCCAAGAACAATTGGAGAAAAAGTTACTATCCCCAGTACAAAGCAAATCGAAAGAAAGCACGTGATAAATCTGGTTTAGATTGGGTTGAAGCATTTCGCATCATTGGCAAAATTCGTGATGAACTCAAAGAGAACTTTCCTTACAAAGTAATCGAAGTAGAAGGTTGCGAAGCAGATGATATCATTGGAACTCTCTGCAAGAATACTCAAGAGTTTGGTCAGTACGAAGATGTGATGATTGTATCTGCAGACAAGGACTTTCTACAATTGCAGAGATATAAGAACGTAAGACAGTACTCACCTCTATTGAAAAAAGAGTATAGAGAAAAAACCCCTCTAGTAGGTCTGACAGAAAAGATACTCACTGGAGACGCAGGAGATGGAGTGCCAAACGTACTCTCGCACGATAATGTGTTCGTGGACGGTGAGAGACAGAGACCTCTATCTCGTAAGAAAAAAGACGATATGATAAATCAACTGAACCATGCAGAGAGTGGTTACCAACATTCAGAGTGGTACAGAAACTATCAACGCAATCGTAAGTTGATTGATCTGGAATACACACCAGAAGAATTGCAATCCGAAATACTTGAGCAATTCAATAACCAAGACAAATGGTCACAGCGAGGTGCAGTGCTTCCATACTTGATAAATAACCGTATGAAATTGATGATTGAATCCGTTGAGGAACTAATATGAAAAAATATATTTTTGAGATCTTAGAAGAAATATCTAAGGCAAAGAATAAGTCTGAGAAGGTAAATATCCTGAAGACAAATGAAACATGGGCACTGAAAGATGTTATCAGAGGTTCTATGGATTCCACTGTAAAGTGGATAGTCCCAACAGGAGAACCACCTTATACACCTTGTGATGCACATAACCACCCCACAGATCTAACAAGACAGAATACTAAGTTCCAATACTTTGTTGAGGGTTTACACAAAGATCAACCAAAGTTTAAAAAAGAAAGAATATTCTTACAGTTGTTGGAAGGAATACATCCTAGTGATGCTCTAGTGGTTATCAATATGATAAATAAAACTAAACCAAAGGGGTTAACTAGAGGAATTGTACAAGAAGCATTTCCAAGTCTTTTACAAGACTAAGATTTTAAACCAAGCAATATTAACACTAACCTGAGTGTGTACCTTCGTGCACACTCTTTTTTATTAAGGAACACTAAATGGTATCTGCTCAAGTTGAACGATTAAGAAAAGACTCTGATGAATTGGAAATCTATGCACAAAAACTGGAGAAGAAAGGACACATCCAGAGAGCAAACAAAATGAAAAAGAAAAGAGAATTTATCCTGAGAGCATTATCTAAAAAATATACAAAATAAAGGTTGACAAAATATTCAAATGTGTGTATAATAATATAAGCATTATACGGCAGAGGGGATATACCCATGAATATTTTTGTACTAGATCACAATCCTAAGATTGCCGCACAATCACAGTGTGACAAACATGTTGTGAAAATGATAGTAGAATCTGCACAGATGTTATCTACTGCACATCGTATGCTCGATGGTGTAGAAACTAAACGTCCATCTGTATCAGGTAAGACTATGATCAAATACTATGAACTACAGAATCCAGAAATGGAATTGATGCTGTACAAAGCAGTACATCACAAACATCCTTGTACAATATGGACTATGGAATCAGTGTACAACTATCGTTGGCACTATGATCACTTTTGTGCTTTACTTGACGAGTATACTTATCGTTACGGTAAAACCCATACTACCGAAAAACTAAAATACTGGTTGGTCAAACCACCCAAGAACATTCCACATGTACCAATGACAGACTTCAAACTTGCAATGACTCACGAACCACAGTGTATGCACGAGGGTCAAACAATCAGGTCTTACCGAGAATACTATCACACTAAACAAGATAGATTCAAAATGGCATGGACTAAAAGAAAACCTCCTAATTGGTTTATAAATAATACCACAGGAGTAGAAAATGCCAATTTATAATTTAAAAAGAATTTCCACTGGAGAAGAATTCGAAGTTCAAATGACTTGGGACGAACTGCAGGATACTTTAAAAGAAGATGTCGATCTATATCAGATGCTAAGTACACCTAAGATATCAGGTCGTCCTTCAAGGGATAATGTATCAAAAGCAGGAAGTGAATGGAGAGATCTTCTGGGTGGTATAAAGAAAGCATCTGGTGAAGGTAACACAATAAAAGTATGAGTAGTCTAAAGAAAGCAACATACAATGATTTGTTTGAGTTTGAACCTCAAACCACTCATCAACGTATCGCATATGATTGTTGGGACGAAGGTGAGAACCTAGTCCTTACTGGATCTGCAGGTACTGGGAAAACATTTGTTGCAATGTATCTTGCTGTAGAGGCAGTGCTAGAAAAAGAAACACCATATGATAAATGTGTTATCGTTAGATCAGTAGTTCCTACAAGAGACATGGGTTTCTTGCCAGGTACGATAGAAGAAAAGAAAGAAGTATTTGAAACTCCTTACAAAGCAATATGTAAAGAACTATTTGGCGACAGTAACATTTATGAAAGGATGATTGCTAACAACCAACTAGAGTTTACGACAACGTCATTTATACGAGGACTAACTATAGACAATGCCGTTGTTATCGTGGATGAAATGCAAAACCTTAACTTCCACGAATTAGATTCTGTTATCACACGAGTGGGGACTAATTGCAGAGTCATATTTAGCGGAGACTATCTCCAGTCGGATTTCAAAGATCCTGCAGAAAGAGAAGGTGTCCAGAGGTTCTTACGAATCATAGATCAGTTGAAAAATTTTAGTGTGATAACATTCAACTGGCATGATATAGTAAGATCAGATTTTCTTCGTGATTATATCATGACGAAAGAAATGTTAGGAATTAGATAATGCTAAAACAAACCCTAGGAATATTATTACTTTCCACTACCATGGCAACTGCCAATGGTCAGTGTACAACCTGTCATACACAACAAGCAACAGAACTGAGAACAGACATTGTTCAACTATACGGTAAACCTGTACCATGCGGTGATGGCAACATTGCTACAGAAATGTGGGATCAACTATACAAAGATGAAATGCAACCACTATTAGGTTTCAAAGGCAATGCATTTAGAACAGATGGAAGTAAACACGATACTCTTTACATCGTCATGTATGATGCGAAAGATCAACAGATTGCAGTCGTAGAGAAGATGCCTACAGGCGGTACTTGTCTGATCGCAGGTGGAACTGGTAATGTATCTTTTGATCAGGATAAGTTGAATAGACTTATTGTTATAGAACAGATGAAAGATTTTAACGGTGTTACAAAATAGTAGGAGTTTTGAACATGATAAAATTGATCTTGGGTATAGTGACTTGGATTCGATTACATCCAAACGAGGTCGTTGCTATATCGATCCTAATGGGGTTGAGTATCCTAGCGTTACTACAGTCCTAAAAATACTAAGTGAAGACTCTATACGTAAATGGAGAAAACGTGTAGGCGAGGAAGAGGCAAATCGGATCAGTGGTCGTGCATCTAGCAGAGGAACTGCAGTGCATAGTATAGTAGAAGGATATTTGAAAAATGAAGATGTTGGACATTATCTCCCACATATTAAGCAAAGTTTACAAAACATGCGGTCAATTCTTGATCAATCTGTCGGAAGAATCTTTGGTCTCGAAGTTGCTCTTTTTAGTCGCTATCTTGGCATGGCAGGTCGTTGTGACTGTATAGCAGAATTTGATGGTGTACCATCTATAGTAGATTTTAAAACATCACTTAGAGCAAAAAAGAAAGAAAATATATCTAACTACTTTGCACAAGCATCTGCCTACGCGATTATGTTTGAGGAACGTACAGGTATGTCAATACCTAATACTGTTATTGTAATGGACGTGGATGATGAGGCACCTATAGTGTTCAAAGAACATAGGGACAACTATACAGATCTGCTATTGAAAACAAAAGCAGAATACGATAGAAGACAACTTTTTTTCAAATAAAATAAAAAAAAGACTTGACAAACGAATCAAAGTGTGTCATACTATATTTGTAATTAGAGAGGATATATTATGCAAGATTGGTATCGTAAGATTTATGCGTCCGTAGAAAAAGCGGCAACTAATCCACAAAACATCAATGATGATGGCACTGTCAACTGGGACTTCGTTGACTCCGATTGTTTTATGGAGTATCAACCTTCTGACAAATACGTAGATATGTACTACAAACAGTTCTCAGAAGCAGTCAATGAGTATGTCAGGAAAGACTTACCTTTTGGTGACGATGAACCAGATGAGTATGAACCTACCATGATATACATGTGTGAAAAAGAAATGNANTTCGATGAGGTTTTCGATGGATACTAAGTTAAAAACAAAATATTTTGCTCCTAAGTTGAAAAAAGACTATGAGTATTTTGCAAAACGACTAAAAGAGTTAGAGCGAAAGAAAAAGATCACGCCTGGTCTTGGTTGGGCAAAAATGCTTTGCAGACAAAGAATGACCGAGATCGAAATGGTTCTCGAACCTCTGGGGTTTGAAGTATGAACACAGATACCTCTTGGTCACAAATGGATGAATGCCTCGTCATACTCGCGGAAGAGTGTGGCGAGGTTATACAAGCATGTACAAAGAC
>JGI24820J26691_1000121_pt1 | contig 20469 bp, 22 predicted proteins | sample METZYME_5_50m_FD_26691 | JGI IMG/M metagenome (IMG submission 26691) | reverse complement strand
TCGGTTCTCTGTTATCAACACCTATTTTAAATGCTCCTCAAACAGCAATTTTAGGTATGCATTCAATTCAGGAAAGACCAGTTGCAATTAATGGAGAAGTTGTAATTCGACCAATGATGTATTTAGCAATGAGCTATGATCATAGATTATTAGATGGAAAAGAAGCAGTCACTTTTCTTGTTTCAATCAAAGAACAATTAGAGTCTCCTGAAAGACTGTTATTAAACTTATAAACTTAGGAATAGATATGTATGACGTTGTAGTAATCGGAAGCGGTCCAGCAGGATACGTTGCTGCAATAAGGGCTTCTCAATTGGGCTTAAAGACAATATGTGTTGAAGAATCCATAAATGAAGATGGAAAATTAAATTTAGGCGGTACTTGTTTAAATGTAGGTTGTATTCCATCTAAAGCTTTGCTCGATTCATCGCACAGATTCTATGAAGCAAATAAAAACCTAGCCGAACATGGTATTGATATTAAAGATATAAAACTCAATTTGAGTGCAATGATGAAGAGAAAAGATGAGATTGTTACTAAATTGACTGGTGGAATAACAGGACTATTTTCTGCAAACAAAGTTGAATCAATTTCTGGCAGAGGAAAAGTTTTAAGCAAAAATCAGGTAGAAGTTGTTAAAAGTGATGGATCTGAAGAAGTTATTGATGCAAAAAATATAATAATAGCTAGTGGCTCATCTCCAATTGAAATTCCTGCTGCCAAATTTGGTGAAAATATTGTTGATAGCACAGGTGCTTTGTCATTTGAAAAAGTTCCAAAATCACTAGGAATTGTTGGTGCTGGAATAATTGGCTTAGAGCTTGGAAGTGTTTGGTCAAGACTTGGTTCAAAGGTTACTGTAATAGAGGCAATGGATACTTTTTTGCCAATGGCCGATCCAGATATTGCCAAAGATTCAATGAAAGAATTTAAAAAACAAGGACTTGATATTAAATTGAATTCTAAGCTAACTGCAGCTAAAGAATTAAAAAATTCTGTAAAAGTTACATACAATGATAGTGGAAATAACGTTGAAGCTGAGTTCGACAAGCTTATTGTAGCTGTTGGCCGAAAACCCAATTCTTCTAATGTGTTATCAGAAAAATTGGATATAAAACTTAATAATGGGTTTATTGAGGTAGATAAATTTTGTCAAACGTCTATAGATAGCATTTGGGCAATCGGAGATGTTGTTAGAGGACCAATGCTTGCTCATAAAGGAAGTGAAGAGGGCATTATGGTTGCTGAGAGAATTGCAGAGAAACACGCAGAAGTTAATTATGATCTCGTTCCATCTGTCATATATTCTCATCCAGAAATTGCTTGGGTTGGAAAAAATGAAACTGAGCTCAAAAGTGAAAAGATTGAATACAAGGTTGGAAAATTTCCTTTTGCTGCTAGTGGTCGAGCTTTAGCTGTTGATCAATCAGTAGGTTTTGTAAAAGTATTGTCGGATACTAAAACAGATACTATTTTGGGTGTTCATGTTTTTGGGCCTGCAGCAGCTGAAATTGTTCAACAAGCATTAATATCTATGGAGTTTAGTGCAAGTGCTGAGGACATTGCATTGACCATGTTTAGTCATCCCACCGTTTCTGAAGCTTTTCATGAAGCAGCTCTAGCTTCAAATAATCAGGCTATTCATATCGGAAATAAATCAAGATGAACTTGCATGAGTATCAGGGCAAACAATTGTTTGCAGATTATAATTTACCAGTTTCAAAGGGTGAGGTTATATTTGATGCTAAAGATGCAGTTGATGCATGTAACAGAATAGGTGGTCAAAAATGGGTTGTAAAAGCTCAAGTTCATGCGGGGGGTAGGGGAAAATCTGGAGGTGTAGAGTTAATTGATTTACCAGAATCCGCTCGTGATTTTGCAAACAAATGGCTTGGTAATAGACTTGTAACATATCAGACTGATTCAAAAGGACAGCCAGTTAGTTCTATCTTAATTGAGGCATGCACTGAGATAAAAAGTGAATTATATCTTAGTGCAATTATAGATAGAGATTCTCAAAAAATTGTCTTCATCGGATCTAGTGAAGGTGGCGTTAATATTGAAGATGTGGCAAAAAACACACCTGAAAAAATTATATATGAAGGAATTGATCCTGATGTCAAAGATGTAGAGAATCATGCAATCAACATTGGAAAAGTACTAAAGCTTAACGAAGATCAAATGAAGCAATTTATTCCAATGGTTGACAATCTCATGAGACTTTTTATTGAAAAAGATCTTAGTCTTTTAGAAATTAACCCACTCGTTATAAATGATAAAGATGATCTGCATTGCTTAGATGCAAAAATAAATATTGATTCAAATGCATTATTTAGACAACCTGAACTAGTTGAAATGTACGATGAATCTCAGGAAGATCCTCAAGAAGCTGAAGCCGCAAGAAGTGACTTAAGTTATGTTTCTCTTGACGGAAACATAGGATGTATGGTGAATGGTGCTGGTCTTGCAATGGGCACCATGGATACTATTAAATTTTATGGCGGCAATCCAGCAAATTTTTTAGATGTTGGGGGAACAGCTACACAAGAAAGAGTTGCCAAGGCTTTCAAAATCATTCTCAAAGATCCTGAGGTTAGCGTTGTGCTTGTAAATATTTTTGGCGGAATTGTAAGATGTGACCTAATAGCTGAGGGAGTTGTTTCAGCAATTAAAGAGGTTGGAATAAGTGTGCCTGTAGTAGTAAGACTTGAGGGAAATAGTGCAGAAAAGGGAGCACAAATTCTGAATGAATCAGATATTAAAGTTGAAAGTATTAATAATTTAGCTGAAGCTGCAAAGAAAGCTGTTGAGTTATCTCAATGAGTATATTAGTCAATAAAGATACCAGATTAATCGTTCAAGGTTTCACAGGATCCCAAGGAACTCTCCATTCACAGCAGGCTATTGAATACGGCACCAATATTGTTGGAGGAGTGACACCTGGAAAAGGTGGTCAAATGCATTTAGACAGACCAGTTTTTGATAGTGTAGAAGAAGCAGTAAGCAAGGTAGAGCCAAACGCGTCAATTATTTTTGTTCCAGCTAAGTTTTGTAAGTCTTCTATTCTTGAAGCAGCTAATGCTGGAATTAAACTTATAATTTGTATTACTGAAGGTGTGCCCACGTTAGATATGCTTTATGTTAAGAAAAAAATTGATGAACTTGGTGTAAGGCTCATTGGACCAAATTGTCCTGGAGTAATTACTCCTGGAGAAGCAAAGCTTGGAATCATGCCTGGCAGCATTCACATGCCAGGTTCAATTGGTATTATTTCAAGATCCGGAACATTAACATATGAAGCAGTAAAGCAAACGACTGATTTAGGACTTGGTCAAAGCAGTTGCGTTGGTATTGGAGGTGATCCTATTCCAGGATCATCTTTTATAGATATGTTAAAACTTTTTCAAGAAGACGATCAAACTAAGGCAATTGTTATGGTAGGTGAGATTGGAGGAACTGCAGAAGAATCCGCAGCAGAATATATTAAAAATAATGTTACTAAGCCAGTTATTTCTTATATTGCTGGTCAAACAGCTCCCTCAGGAAAAAGGATGGGTCATGCTGGAGCAATTATTGCTGGTGGGAAGGGAACTGCTGAAGAAAAAATTAAAAAGCTCAAAGAGTGCGGAGTTCATGTAGCAGATAATTTGGTGTCTATTGGCTCAAAGGTTGCTGAAGTTCTTGAGTAGCACTCCTTTTAATATTTCTTTTAATTGTCCATCTTAATCTAAATACAGATAAGAAGGAGAAGATACTAAGGCCTATTATCATTCCATACCACATTCCCTTGGCGCCGTAAGGGTCACCAAATCCATAATTGGTTAAATAATATCCAATTGGCATAGCAAATAGCCAATATGATATAAACAAAAGAACCATTGGTATAAATGTGTCTTTATAACCTCTAAGACTCCCTAAAGCTCCCATCTGAATCCCATCTGGAAGTTGAAATATAGCAGCAAAAATAATAAGACTTACTGCAAGTTCTTTAACAGGCACTTCAGTTGTATATAGCCCAACTATTTCTGAGCCGAATACGACTATTATGAAGCTATTAATTAAAGCACCAATCATGCACAAATATATAGTTGAAAATGAAGCTGTTTTTGCTTGATAGGGATTTGATTCTCCTATTAAATTACCAACTCTCGTTGCAGCAGCTAATCCTATCGCCAGTGGTACCATAAAAAATAGGCTAGCAATGTTGATAGCAACTGAGTGACTCGCAACAACAGTTTCACCAAGGATGCTTAAAATTATCGCAGCACCAGAAAACATACTTAATTCAATAAAGATACCAATTCCAATTGGAAGACCTAATTTAAAAACTTCTTTTGTGGTAGATTTAGAGGGTAAGGTGAATTCAGAGAATGGTTTTGTTTTTTTATAATTTTNAGAAAAACTAATATATACAAATAAAGTAATCATCATGAGCAAAGCAACAATNGATGTTGCNATACCNCATCCAACCCCACCCAGTTTAGGTGCACCNAACCAGCCATAAACAAATATCAAATCGAGTGGAATATTTATAAGCATGCCAGTAAATGCTATAAAAAATATTGGTTTCGTTAAGGTCATACCTTCGCTGTAACACCTCAAACATGTAAATATTGTTATAAATGCTATGCCTGGAGCAACTGCTTTAAGGTAGTTAATTGAAATATCTGTTATAGACTCCTTAATAGGAAATAAATTGAGAATTATATCTAGATTAAAGAAAATAAATGCTAAAAGAAATCCTAAAAATGCTGCTATCCAAAGTATTTCTCTGAGCTTTTTACCAATCTCATGAAATTTTTTTGCTCCATAAAGCTGAGCAACAATTGGAGTTACTGAGAATATTACTCCGGTTACGAAAAACCATAAGGTGTTTGCAAAAGCAGTGCCAACTGCGAGCCCCGCTAAATCATTTGCACTTGCTCTACCTGCAATAATAGTGTCAGCGGTTCCCATTAACATATAAGACATTTGTGATCCAAAAATTGGCACACCAATTTTTATAAGTTGTCTAAATTCTTTAATGTATTTATTACTCAATTTTATATGCAAATATTTTTTGCTACTTTATCATAATAAAAGTTATTACTTAGGAGAAAAACATCAGAAAAGATAATCGTCCATATTGGCTCAAAAAGTTTTCAAAAAGGATTATAAAAGTTTATGTAAATCATTTTCTTAAACCACAATTTAAAAAATTAGGAAAAGGCGGCGCGTACTTTAAACCTAGATACATAAAAGTTTTTGGAAAAAATGTTTCTATAGATGACTATCCAACCTTGATAGGAGCTAGTGATGCAATATTGCAATTCACTTCTTGGAATATCGGTGACAACGAAGGCATTATCTCAATTGGCAAATATTGTTTAATAACTCCTGGAGTAAGAATAATGGCTGCAGAAAAAATTCAAATTGGCGATGCATGTATGATAGCTCATGGAGCATATATTTCAGATGCAGATTGGCATGGAATCTACGACAGAGCAGAACCAGTAGGAAAAACAAAACCTATTATTTTAGAAGACAATGTCTGGATCGGTGATAGCGCGATAATTTGTAAAGGTGTAACAATTGGAGCAAACAGCATAATAGGAGCTGGTGCAGTCGTGACAAAAAATGTTCCTGCAAATTCCGTTTATGCAGGAAACCCAGCTAGACTTGTAAAAAAATTAGATGATGATGAGTTTGTTACAAGAAAAGATTTTTATAAAGATCCTAAAAAGCTTGCTCATGACTTTGATATGTTGGATAAATATACACTTGGAGAAAATACTTTCTTTAACTGGATAAAGAGTCTGATAAATCCTGATGAATCACACTAAAGATGTTAGTTTTAATAAGTGTATAAAAAAATATGTGTTATATTAATATATAAATAATAAATCTAATTATTAAAACAATTTAGCGCACTTTAATTGTTCATATAAAAGAATAGAGGATGCTAAATTGAAATCACTTGATAAAAAACTAATTCAAAACGCAAAAGGGCTTATAAGCACTGTAGTTGATGTTGCTATTGATAATCCAAATAATCCAGATTCAATGAATTTTTTTCAAGCAGACACATATAGGTTTTATTTTTTGATGAGTTTTATGAAAGAGTTTTTTGAGGGAAATGAAATATCTCAAGAATATGCAATATCACTTGTTCCAAAAAAATATGCTTCTAGAATAAAGAGGCTTCAAATTTTNAAGCAATCCGTGAAGCTAAATTATATTATTGAAAGTGACTCTAAAGTTGACAGAAGAAGACGAATTTACAAACCCAGCAAGATTCTTATAGACGATTTTCTTAAATATGCTGATGTAGTTAACTCCAGTATAAGTAAGACAATATAAGTCAATCTCATTCTTTCTATCTAATATTTATCTTTTTAATTACAATTATGCTATGGATAAGATTTTTAAAAATGAATCTGAATGGAAACAGCTTCTTGATGACGAAAGTTTTAGAGTAACAAGATTAGCTGGAACAGAAAGACCTTATTCCGGAAAATTTTGGGACTTTAATGAAATGGGTTCATATAAATGCATCTGTTGTGGTGAAAAATTATTTGAATCTACCTCTAAATTTGATGCTGGATGCGGATGGCCAAGTTTTTTTATCCCTTCTTGTGAAGAATCAATTGAAGAACATGAAGATAATTCATACGGCATGCGAAGGACAGAAGTTAGATGTTCTAAATGCGATGCCCATCTCGGCCATGTTTTTAATGATGGTCCTCAACCAACTGGCTTGAGATATTGCATAAATTCTGCCTCACTAGATTTTGAACAAGATAATTAAAGAAGATATTCATAAGTCTCCAACATTTATGTCATCCCTATCTAAAGTTGGAGGATGGACGGGTATTTCGAGAGTTTTTGGACTTATTAGAGATATTTCTACAACTAGCCTTTTAGGCGCTTCTATTTTTCATGACATATTTGTTATTACATTAAAGATACCTAATATGTTTAGACGCTTCTTTGCTGAAGGCGCATTCAATCAGGCTTTTATACCTATTTATAATGATTTTAAGAAAAATGACAATAGGGAAGATATTTTTGATTTTCTAAATGCAATAGCAGGATTTCTTGTTACTTTTCTGTTCTTTTTCACATTATTCGTATTAATCTTTGCTCCAATATTTATTTTTATTTTTGCACCAGGTTTCTATTTTGATCCTGTCAAAAAAGATTTGTCTGTGAATATTTTAAGAATAATGTTCCCTTATTTAGCATTAATTTCTTTGGTTGCTTTTGCTGGCGGCATTCAGAATTCTCATGATAGATTTTCAATTCCAGCATTTACACCAGTGATATTTAATGTTTGTTTAATTTTTGCTGCAGTTATAATTGCGCCTAATTTTGAGATGCCTATTTACGCATTGGCTTGGGGTGTTCTATTGGCAGGTTTTTTACAATTGCTCATTCAATATTTTCCTTTATCAACAATTAATATGTTGCCAAGACCGGTACTTAATTTTGAAAATAAAGGATTAAAGAAATTTTTATTGTTAATAATGCCAGCAATTCTTGCTGGAGGAATAATTCAAATAAATATTCTAATAGATACAATTTTTGCATCACTTTTAGAGACTGGGAGTCCAACTTGGCTTTATGTTTCTGATCGTCTTATTCAATTCCCGATGGGAATATTTGCAATAGCAATTGGAACAGTTCTTTTACCAAGACTTTCAAAACTAGATGTTGGTAGCCAACGCCAGAAATTTATAGATACATTAGCTAATAGTCAAAGTTTGGTTATTTTTATTGGTATACCATCATTGATTGGTTTGGTTTTTTGCTCGGAAGACTTAATTGCTGCTATTTTTTTGAGAGGTGAATTTCAACCTATTGATGTTTTTCGTTCCTCAAATAGTCTTATAGCTTTTTCGTTTGGACTTCCTTTCTTTATGCTTATGAAAGTTTTAACACCTGCTTTTTTTGCAAGAAAGGATACNAAAACACCNATGTATGTNGCGTTTTTAGCACTATTATTAAATGCTATATTAAATTATGTATTAGCATTTGTANTTAACTTCGGTCATGTAGGGCTAGCTATTGGAAGCTCTATTGCTGCATTTGTAAGTGTGTTAATTCTAGAATTTATTTTATTTAAAAACGGATTAGTTTATTTAAAAAATCTTAACTATAGATTTTTTATTGCCATTATACTTTCAAGTACAGCGTTGATAATTTTTTTAAAATTTTACACTGCTTTCACAGATTTTATGATCATGTCTCAAGCCGAAAGATTCTTATATCTTGGAGTTGAAGTTATCTTCTCCATAATTATTTATTTTTCAATAGCTCGATTAATTTTGGGAACATCTTTTATTAAACAGTTTAATTAAAATGTATTTAATTCGTGGACAACATAATCTAGATCTCTTTAAAAAGAGACATCCAAAAATAAAACTATGTGGAACAATAGGAAACTTTGATGGATTACATTTAGGTCATCAGTCAATTTTAAATAAAATAAAAACAAATGCTAAAGAATTAAATGCAAAGACAATTGTCTTTTTTACTGAACCTCATGCAGCTGAATATTTTGCAAATGCTAGAAATTCTCAAATAGAGGCTCCACCAAGGATTTTTCCTTGGAGAAAGAAGGTAATGCTTTTGAAAGAAAATGAAATTGACTATGCATTTTTCCTAAAATTTAATAACTCTCTGAGGCAAATGTCACCAGATGAATTTATTAATGAAATTTTAGAATCTATAAATTTATTAAGTTTTACAGTTGGAGATGACTTTAAATTTGGTGCAGATAGAAGAGGCGATACTGATTTGCTAAGGAAGTGGGGTAAAAAGAAAAATATCTTGATAGAAAATACAGAAACATTTTTATATCAAAACGAACGAGTAAGTAGTACTAGGATCAGAAAGGCGTTGCTAGATAATAATTTTAAACTTGCAGAAAGACTTCTTGGAAGACCATATGTAATATCTGGAAAAGTTGTTCATGGTCAACATCTCGGAAGAACAATAGATGTTCCTACTGCAAACATATGGCTTCCCAAACAAAAACTTCCAATTAAAGGTGTTTATGTCGTTGAATGCACTTTAAAAAATAAAAAAGTTTACGGAATTGCAAACATGGGCGTTCGACCAACTATTGGAGGAAATTCGCCTGTTCTAGAAGTTCATTTATTCGATTTTGATATGAATATATATTCAGAAAGGCTTGATATAAAATTCATTAAAAAAATAAGAGATGAAAAGAAATTTGATAACTTGGACATGTTAAAATCTCAAATTCAAAAGGATATTTCCAAAGCTAAAGATATTTTAAAATTGCAAAATGACCATTAATTATAGGGAAACTTTAAATCTTCCAGAAACTAATTTCTCCATGAAGGCTGGATTACCGAAAAAGGAACCAGAAATTCTTGATTTCTGGGCAAAAAATAAAATATACAAAAAAATTAGAAACAAATACTCTAAAAGCAAGTTATTTCTTCTTCACGATGGCCCTCCATATGCCAATGGCTCAATACATCTAGGCCATTCGGTTAATAAAATTCTGAAAGATATAACAATTAAATATAAAACTATGATGGGTTTAAATGCACCATTTGTTCCCGGCTGGGATTGTCATGGGCTGCCTATTGAGTTAAACGTTGAAAAAAAACATGGAAAGAAGAGCGAGATAGTTCAGGATAAAGAGTCCTTCCAAAAAGCCTGCAAAGAATACGCAGAATCACAGATTTCTAGTCAAATGGAAGACTTTAAGAGATTAGGAGTATTTGCAGACTGGGATAATTCATACAAAAGTCTTGACTCTTCTTTTGAGGCAGATGTTGTAAGATCACTTGGTTCAATATTTAATGCAGGACATCTTGAAAAGGGTGAAAAACCTGTTCATTGGTGTCAGGATTGTTCTTCTGCATTGGCAGAGGCCGAAGTGGAATATATAAATAAGACATCAAAATCGATCGATGTTTCATTTAATCTAAAAAAAGAGTCATTTGATCAAATCAACAAAGCTTTTAACGTAAATCTAAGTGATAACATTTCGTTCGTCATATGGACTACTACTCCATGGACAATACCTTCAAACGTTGCAGTATGCGTCAATCCATCTATGAAATATGCATTGGTTGAAATAGATGATAATTTTTATGTAATTGCTTCTGAAATGTTCGAAGATTGCATGGAGCGCTGGAGCAAGTCTGGAAAAATATTATCTGAGTGTCTCGGAACAGAACTTGAAAAAATAAGCCTGCAACATCCATTTCTTGATAGAAATTCTATTGTTCTTCTCGGTGATCATGTCACTACCGAAACAGGTACTGGATGTGTACATACAGCTCCAGCTCATGGTTTGGATGATCATTTTATTTGTAAGAAAAATAATATTGAAATTAAAAAAGCATTGAACAGTTTAGGGTTTTTTAAGGATGAATTTGAATTTATTGCTGGATTGCCTCCAATAAAAGCAGATGATCCTGTAATTGAAAAATTAAAGGAAAAAAATTGCATTGTAAATGTAGAAGACTATCATCACTCGTATCCTCACTGTTGGAGACATAAAACTCCATTAATATTTACCTCTACCCCACAATGGTTCATTTCAATGGAAAAAAATAATCTATTAGATGACGCAAAAAATACTGTTAAAGAAGTTAATTGGGAGCCATCATGGGGACTTCAAAGAATTGAGTCAATGTTAGATGATAGACCTGACTGGTGCATTTCAAGGCAGCGTAATTGGGGAGTTCCAATAACACTTGTAGTTCACAAAGATACTGGAGAAATTCACCCAAATCAATCTCAGTTGTTTAAAATCTTTGCCGATCTAATTGAAAAAGAGGGTATTTATGCATGGGACAAATTAAGTCTTGGAGATTACATTGATAATCCTGAAGATTACATAAAAATAAATGATTCCCTAGATGTTTGGTTTGATTCAGGCGTTACGCATGCTGCAGTATCTTCAAAAATCTTTGAAGAAAATGTAATAGCAGATTTATATTTGGAAGGCTCTGACCAACATCGAGGCTGGTTTCAGTCATCACTTCTTACAAGCGTTGCAATGAATGGAAAAGCTCCATATAAGTCTGTTCTCACCCATGGTTTTGTTGTAGACGAAGACGGAAGAAAACAATCTAAATCGTTGGGAAATGTAGTATCACCGCAAAAAGTTTGGGATAACCTCGGCGCAGACATATTAAGACTTTGGGTTGCCTCAACAGACTATAGAAGTGAAATGGTCGCATCAGACGAAATCTTAAAGAGAACTTCTGATCAATATAGAAGAATCAGGAATACATTTAGATTTATATTGGGCAATTTGAATAACTTTTCCCATAAGGAGAAGGTTAATTTGGATGATCTAGTTGAACTAGATAAGTGGATTATAAATTCAACGATTGAGCTTGAATCAAAAGTTTTATCTCAATATGACAAATATTCCTATCATAGGGGAGTTCAACTTATTCATAATTTTTGTGTGAATGAACTTGGTGGTATATATCTCGACATTACAAAAGATAGGCTTTACACCTGTAAATCTAGCTCCCATGCAAGAAGATCATGTCAAACTAGCCTTGAGATTGTACTCAATATTTTAGTGAGATTAATTGCACCAGTATTATCATATACCGCAGAAGAAGTCTGGCAGAATACCTCAAGACTTTCAGATCAGGAAATATCGATATTTCTTAGTAAATATACTAAACATGAAAAAGTTACATCTAATATCTCATCGGAGGAATGGGAGAGAATTTTTGATATTAAGGAAGAAGTTAACCAAAAAATTGAAGCCTTAAGGAACGAAAATAAACTAAAAGGTTCTTTAGATGCAATTGTTCTATTAACTGCAGAGAAAAAAGATAAAGAAATTCTAGATAAACTAGGGGACGAACTACATTTCCTGTTTATCACCTCAGAAGCACAAGCTCAAATTGGAGGCAATTTCACTGTAAACATTGAAAATTCTTCAAATAATAAATGTGTAAGGTGTTGGCATAAAGATCAGTCTGTTGGCAGTAATCAAAATCATATCGAGCTTTGCAATCGATGCATTTTGAACATAGAAGAAGATGGAGAAGAAAGGAAGTTTGTTTAATTTAAAATATTTTCTCTTATTAGCTATCCTTGTCACTGTAGATTTATGGACTAAGCAATATGTTGTAAATAACTTTTCAGTTGGTCAAACTAAAGATTTTATCTTACCTTTCATTGATTTACTTCTGATATATAATTCAGGTATAGCTTTTGGGATTCTCGATAATAATAATGAATTAACTTCTTATTTTCTCTTAATTTTGGGAATAATTATTGTTTTATATATTATAAATTTAGCCATAAATGAGCAGAGTATTAAAAAGGCCACAGCATTAATGATTATATCAGGAGGCGCTCTTGGTAATATAATTGATAGAGCTGCGGATAATTATGTGACCGATTTTCTTCATTTAAAAATAAACAATTATTCATTTTTTATCTTTAATCTCGCAGATGCTTTTATAACAATAGGCGCAATTTTAATTATATACTTTGAAATAAAAACAAACTTTACAAATGTCGAAACAAATTAAATTAGCAAATCCTCGAGGCTTCTGTGCAGGAGTTGATAGAGCTATTGATATTGTTAATAAGGCATTAGATATTTATGGAGCACCAGTTTATGTTAAACATGAGGTTGTTCATAATAAAGTTGTTGTAGAAGACCTTAAAAACAGAGGCGCTATTTTTGTTGAGGAAATAGATGAAATCCCTAATAACTCACTTGTAATTTTTAGTGCTCATGGAGTTTCAAGCGAGGTTGAAGAAGAGACCAAGTCAAGAAACTTAAATTTTTTTGATGCAACTTGTCCATTAGTTACAAAAGTCCACATGGAAGTAAGAAAACATGCTAAGGCTGAGAAAGATATTATTTTGATTGGGCATGAGGGACATCCAGAAGTTGAGGGAACAATGGGCAGACATATTAATTCAGAACATAGTTCCATATATTTAGTTCAAGACGAAGAAGATGCAAATTCTATTGATGTAAATAAAAATGATCAACTTGCAGTTGTAACGCAAACAACGTTAAGTGTTGATGAAACAAAATCAATAATTTCAATACTAAAGAATCGTTTTCCAAATATAACAATCCCTAAAAAGGATGATATTTGCTACGCAACTCAAAATAGGCAAGATGCAGTTAAACAGTTGGCTCTAGAGTCAGACTTTATGATAGTTGTTGGATCTAAAAATAGCTCTAACTCCAATAGACTGAAAGAGCTTGGTGAAAAATGTGGATGTAAATCTGTTCTTATTGATGAGTTTGCTGATTTAGATCTAGGCAATATTTCAAATTATTCCAGAATTTCAATTACTGCTGGCGCATCTGCTCCTGAATCAAGAGTAATGGAGATAGCTAAATCATTAGAAAATCATATCGGAGCTAAAATTATCGAACATGGAGAAGACAATGAAAATATTTATTTTAAACTTCCTCCTGGATTAAGATAAATGAAGATTGAAAATCATATTTTCAAAGAATCACAAATATATAATTCTCCAAATTTTAATGAAAGACCAGATGAATCTGATATTAGATTAATCATTATTCATTGTATAAGTTTGCCACCCGATCAATATGGTGGTGATTTTGTAAAAGATTTTTTTTTAAATAATCTAGATACAACAAAACATGAATATTTCAATGAAATAAAGGATCTTAAAGTTTCGCCTCATATTTTTATAAAAAGAAATGGTGAAGTCCTTCAGTTTGTTCCTTTTAATAAAAGAGCATGGCATGCAGGAGTATCCTGCTACAAGGGANTTGAGGATTGTAANGATTATTCAATTGGTATCGAACTTGAAGGCAATGAAAAGGATCTNTACACAGACAATCAATACGAAGTTTTAATATNTNCAACTAATGAAATANTTAAGAAGTATCCTAAAATTAAACCAAAAAACATTGTAGGACATTCAGAAGTTGCACCAAATCGAAAAACGGATCCTGGTGCAAATTTTGATTGGAAAAGGTATCTTAAAGGATTATGACAAATCAAAATTTCTTTAAAATTTCGTCATTTACAGGCTATGGGTTTGCATCCGGTCTACCTTATGTACTTATATTTATTACTTTAACAGCATGGTTGAGAGATGCTGGTGTTGATCTAAGTTTGATTGGTTTTATAAGCTGGATAATGCTTACATATTCTTTAAAGTTCCTTTGGGCTCCTTTTGTTGATAGATCGCCTACAAAAACTTTTAAAAGATTTGGTCACAGGAGGAGTTGGATTATTACAATGCAAGTCCTGATTATCATATCTTTAATAGCATTATCATTTATCAATCCTTTAATTGACTTAGTAATTTTTGCTATATTCGCATTTGCTGTTGCTTTAGCAGGCTCTATTCAAGATATAGCAATAGATGCTTATAGAATCGAGAGTGCAAAATTAGAAGATCAAGGAAATTTAGCTGCCGGATACCAATTTGGCTACAGAATCGCTATATTGGTTGGATCTTCTTTTGCATTAATTTTTGCNGATAATTTCTCATGGTCATCAGCATATCAATTAATGGCTTTTATTNTGGCAATAAACTTAGTTGTATCAATATATATTTCTGAAGAAAATCCAAANCCTGATCTCATAAAGTTAAATTATCGAGAGTCTTTAATAGACCCCATAAAAGATTTTTTTATGAGATTTGGCATAAAAATGGCATCCATACTTTTACTTATAGTTTCTACATATAGATTAACTGATATCGTAATGGGTCCGATGGCAAATCCTTTTTACATCGATATGGGGTATACACTTTCAGAAATCGGTTATGTAGTTAAAGTGGTTGCTTTAATTGCAACAATAGTTGGAGTTTTTCTTGGAGGAATTCTGATAAAGAAAATAGGTTTATATAAATCTCTTCTGATTGGAGCCTTTTTAGTAATGTTTACAAATCTATTTTTTTCTTATTCTGCTGTCAGTGAGAAAAATGTTTCTTTACTTGCATCAATTGTCGCCTTTGACAGTTTGGCAGCAGGGATTGTTGGCACTGTAAATATAACCTTTTTAACTAGTTTAGTTTCACCAAAATATACTGGGTTTCAATATGCATTGTTAACGTCTTTTATGGCATTTTTAGGAAAAATTTTTGGAGGTTTTTCTGGCGTATTTGTGGAAAATTTTCAAAATTTATATGGTTTTTCATATGGTTGGATGAGTTTTTACATCTTTACTTCTTGTTTAGCAATTCCCGCAATGATCTTGATATATCTAAATAAAGGCTTTTTTAATGAGCAAAATACTAAAAATTAGAATAGTTTTCTTTGTTTCAATAATACTAGTTTTTTATTTTAGCCTTGTTAATGCAGAAGATATTCCTAGATTTGATGCACTTTCTTCTTTATCAGATAAAGCTTTACATACATTAATATTCTTTTACCTAGCTTATTTAGGATTGATTTCAAAATTTGAGCTAGGAGATTATCAAATTATTTCATTGGTTTTTTTGATTGGCGCAATTATAGAGCTTATTCATTATTTTCATCCATATAGATATTTTGAATTATTTGACTTACTTGCCAACCTAATTGGGGTTACAATTGCGCTTCTGATTTTTAGATTAAAAAAAGTTATTTAATCTATTGATTTATATTTTTTAGCCCATAATTATTGGTTAAGATAAATATGCAATTTATATGGAGAGATAAATGAATTTTAGACCTTTACATGATAATGTCCTCGTTAAGAGAACTGAGGAAGAAGAAACCTCATCAGGAGGAATCATTTTATCTGGCTCTGCCAAAGAAAAGCCATCACAAGGTGAGGTTGTTGCTGTTGGTCCAGGTAAAACTAATGATGCCGGAGAAGCATCTGCAATGAATGTGTCTGTTGGAGATACAGTCATTTTCGGACAATACGGTGGAAATGAAATTAAATTAAACGGAGAAGAGTATCTNATNTTATGTGAGAAAGATCTCTTTGGAGTTGTTGAATAATATATAAGTTTATAGGGAGATAAAATATGTCAGCTAAAGATGTTAAATTTGGAGATAGTGCTAGAACACAAATGCTTGATGGGGTTAACACTCTTGCTAATGCAGTAAAAGTAACGCTTGGACCCAAAGGAAGAAATGTAGTACTTGATAAATCTTTTGGAGCGCCAACTGTCACAAAAGATGGTGTTTCTGTAGCAAAAGAAATTGAGCTTGAAAACAAGTTCGAAAATATGGGTGCACAGATGTTAAAACAAGTTGCATCTCAAACTTCTGACGAGGCAGGTGATGGAACCACCACTGCAACTGTACTAGCTCAATCAATCGTTAATGAAGGAAATAAATCAGTCGCAGCTGGAATGAATCCTATGGACTTAAAAAGAGGAATTGATAAAGCAGTTACTGCAGCAGTAGAGCATGTAAAGGGTTTGAGTGTTCCATGTACAGATGATAAGGCAATAGCTCAAGTCGGTACTATTTCTGCAAATGGAGATGTTGCTGTTGGAGAGATAATTGCTGAGGCTATGGAAAAAGTTGGTAAGGAAGGTGTAATTACTGTTGAAGAAGGCAGCGGTATTGAAAACGAGCTTGATGTTGTTGAAGGCATGCAGTTTGACAGAGGCTATTTGTCACCGTATTTCATTACAAATCAAGACAATATGACAGTCGAACTCGATTCACCTTACATTTTGTTATTCGACAAAAAGATTTCAAATATAAGAGATTTGCTACCACTTCTTGAATCGGTCGCTAAAGCTGGAAAGCCTTTGTTAATTATCGCAGAAGATATCGAGGGTGAGGCTTTGGCTACGTTGGTTGTTAATAACTTAAGAGGAATTGTTAAGGCAGCAGCTTGTAAAGCTCCAGGATTCGGTGATAGAAGAAAAGCTATGCTTGAAGACATTGCAATTCTTACTGGTGGAACTGTAATTTCTGAGGAAGTTGGCCTGACACTCGAAGGTGCATCAGTTGATGATTTAGGAACTTCTAAAAGAGTAGTTCTTAATAAAGATAATGCCACAATCATTGATGGTGCTGGCGATGAAAATGCGATTGCAACTCGTGTAAATCAGATTAGAGCACAGGTAGAAGAAACAACATCTGATTATGACAAAGAAAAGCTACAAGAAAGAGTTGCTAAACTTGCTGGCGGTGTTGCTGTAATTAAAGTTGGTGCTGGTTCAGAAGTTGAGATGAAAGAAAAAAAAGCTAGAGTTGAGGATGCTCTTCACTCAACCAGAGCTGCCGTTGAGGAAGGCGTTGTTCCAGGTGGAGGTTCTGCTTTAATAAGATGTCTTGAAGCTGTTGAAAAGTTAAAAGGCGATAATGATGATCAAAATGTAGGCATTAATATTGCAAGAAAAGCTTTTGAAGCACCATTGAGACAAATTGTTTCCAACGCTGGTGAAGAGCCATCTGTAATTGTTAATAAAGTCATAGATGGAAAAGGCTCATTTGGCTTTAATGCTGCAACTAGTGAGTTTGGTGACATGATTGAGATGGGTATTCTTGATCCCGCTAAAGTAACAAGAACTGCTTTGCAAGCAGCAGGTTCAGTTGCTGGAATGATGATTACAACTGAAGCCATGGTAACTGATGTTCCTAAAGATGAAGCACCAATGCCACCTATGCCTGATATGGGCGGAATGGGCGGAATGGGCGGAATGATGTAAATCTTTTATTCTATTCAGAAAATTGGGGCATATTGCCCCTTTTTTTTTGTATAATTGTNAGTGATTGAAATAATTTGTCNGGAGTCGTTTTAATGAAATTTATATATNTTTTACCAATCTTATCAATAAATTTATTTGCTCATGTTGATAATACAATTCATATACATTTAATTGAATCTATAATTCANTTAGTTATATTTTTTGCGTTCACCATTCTAGGTGTAACTATAGTTCAATTTTTAAGAGNAGNTTNTAGGAGGTTAATATGAAAATTAAAGATGTAAGGGCGCACTGTGACATTCCTTGTGCAGTATATGATCCTGGTGTCGCACAATATGCGGCTTTAAGTGTATTAAGATTTTTGGATTTAATTGCAGAGATGCCTGATTCTATAGATTCAAAAAAAGATTTAGCTCACCTGAATAGATTAGTCCAACAAAAAGAAGATCATGCTATTGAAGTTAAAGATGCTGTTAGGACAATTTGGGGCGACTATTTCAAGGAGCCACATATGGAGAAGTTTCCTGAAATTCATGATTTGGCTCATTCCATAATGATGACAGCATCAAAATGTAAACAAGATATAGATAGGCAAAATGGTGTTGATTTAATTGAAAAAGTAAATAGATTCGCTGAAATTTTTTGGACAACTAAAGAAATTGAAACCGAAATTAAAACATCACTAAATCCACCACATGTAAAAATGGTTGTTCCTGTTTTGGGTGATTAATTTTTTTAAAGTTAGGGGGTCAAGCATGGCCCCTGAGTATCTTGATAAAGATATCGTTATTGTAAGCAACATATTCCCTCCAACCATAAACGATGTTGTAGTGGTAAGATCATTTGATCATGGAAATATTCTCAAAAGAGTTGTATCTAAAGACCAAAATGTTTTCAAGGTTCAAGGTGATAATAGTTCTTATAATTCAACAATTAATAATGTCTCATTTAAAAGAAAAGATATATTAGGGAAAGTTATTTTAAAAATAAGAATTTAATTTTTTTTAATTTTAATCTTTGAAATAAAGTTATTTTCAATTTCAATAATTTCAAACCTGTAATTATCTATTTCGATACAAAGATTTGCCTGAGGAATCTGATCTAAGTACTCAGTAACAAGACCATTTATAGTCTTGGAGCTATCATCATAAATGTTCCATCCAACATAATTATTTAAATCTCTTATCCTTGCGTTACCATCAGTGATTACAGATTTATCGCCTAAAACAACAAATTCTTTTTCTAATTCTTCTTTTGCAGAACCAAACTTCCCAACAATTTCTTTAAAAATATCTTCAATCGAGATTAGACCTTGTATTTCTCCATATTCATCTACAACTAGAGCAATACTTTTGTCATTCGACAAGAATTCACGAAGTTGTTTCATTAATGCTGTTGATTGNGAAACAAAATAAGTTTCTTGTAATGCACTGTTAATTTCTTGTTTCTCTTCAAGCAGCTCTAAAAAGGANTGNGAATCCTTTAGATGCAAAATNCCAATCATNTTATCAATTGAATCATCAAATACCGGAAGTCTTGTATATTCTGTAGACTCGATAACATTCATAGCCTCAAGATAATCATTTTTTATATTTATACCAATAACTTCTGATGTTGGAATCATCACATCCTCAACAACTAGCTCTTCCATTCCCAAAACTGAAGAGAGCATCTTTCTATATTGTTTAGGTATCAAATCTCCTGACTCATCAAGCAATGTTTTAAGCTCTTCGGTATTAAGATTATCATTATTGGAGGCATCTCTTGCGTTAAGTTTGAAAACTGACAATATTGATCTACTAATGAAGTTCGTAAAAAATATTAGAGGCTTAAATATATAGACAAGAATTTTGAGCAAAAAAGAAGATCTTGTAGCAATGCTCTCTGGTTTTATTGCAGCAATTGTTTTTGGAGTTATTTCTGAAAAAATTAATATCACTATTGTAAGAATTATTGAGCCCAGCAAAACATTTCCGTTAAAGTAGTTAATCATCATTATAGTGACAATTGCAGAAGCTAAAATATTTGCAAAATTGTTGCCAACCAATATTGCTGATAATAGCTGATCAGGTTTTTTAAGAAGCTCTAATGCTCTTTTTGCACTATTTTTAGATTTTTTAGATAAGTTCTTTAATTTAATTTTATTCGCAGCCATCATTCCGGTCTCGGAGCCGGAAAAGAATCCACTAAGAATTAACAATAAAATTAATACTGAAAACAAAAAAAATAATGAGGGTTCTTCAATCATTATTAATTTACAAAAAAAGAATTCATAAAATAGGCAATAAGCACAGCCCACATAGCAACAAATAAGCTTCGAGTGGCATATTTTATTGGAAAATTAAAATATTTAATTCCAATTAAGGTGATGACATATATCAGCCATGCAATAATTGTAAATAAAGATTTAAAAACAATGTTCGCTGTGAATATTGATTGCATACTAAAACCAGATATTAAGGCAAAAGATAAAAAAATTAATCCTAGCCCCAAAAGTTTAAAAACTATTTTATAGCTTTTTTCAACAGAAAAACTATCTAAACTTACAAGTTCACCTTTTTTTATTTTTCTGACTTTTCTTTCTAGAATAATTATTTCGTTATAGGCAATAAATATAAAAAGAAGACTCAGGCCTGTTACCATAAAATGAACAGTTGGAAGTAAATTAATTAAATCATACGTAGACAGATATATAACAACATATGATATAGCTGCAATCAAAGAAGCGGTATAGAGAGATTTTTCGTGCTTAAGACTGACTCTCATGATGTAATAAATAACTATACTTATAGTTACCTGGGAAATAAAACTCATTAAAAATTAAGAATAATTAAAACTTTGCATAATAATACTATCAAT
>JGI24820J26691_1000120_pt1 | contig 20523 bp, 27 predicted proteins | sample METZYME_5_50m_FD_26691 | JGI IMG/M metagenome (IMG submission 26691) | reverse complement strand
CAAACTTATCTTACGAAGAATTACTAGATGGTGAAGACGCATTCTGCTATCTTGATCCACCATATGAGATAGGTTCTAACCTGTATGGAAGGAAAGGTGCAATGCACAAAGGATTCAATCACGATAGATTTTTTACCGCATGTGACTTATCAAAACAAGATTGTTTAGTCAGTTATAATACTACACAAGTTATAAAAAGTAGGTTCCTAAATTGGACAGCATCAGAGTTTGATTTGACCTACACAATGAGATCAGTGGGTGAGTATATGAACGATCAGAAACATAGGAAAGAATTACTATTGTCAAACTACTAGATAATATAGCAATATACAAAATATGTTATCTACACAATACCGTTTGCGACTTGAAGGCATCTGCAAGTCCATTGCTGCGGGACAAGAAGTCTCAATAGCAGATATGATTTGGGCAGAAAAACTTTCAAAGGCAAATACAAGTGCAAGGGGTATGTTGAAAACTGCAAGACGTATGGTTACAAATCCAAACGATTCTTTTCTGAATAACTTGAATATAGGAGACCCCGATTCAAGTAATCACCGTAGGGGTTTCGCATCACCAGATGAGATCGTAGACTGGTTTCATCAAGAGAGATCAGACGATTGGAGACAACGTGACTGAGTATGAAAAGAGATTAGAAGATCCCTGTTGGCAGAGACATCAGAAANTGGTGAGTGTGTTTNTATTAGACTCGCACAACACCAGTTATTTTTGGAAGAGAGAAGACAACACATACTATTGGCAACATTGTCGCAAAGAACTTGACGATGACTACTTCGTAGACGCTGATGGTTTGCAACTTGATTTGTTAGGTGATCCTGTTCTATCTAAAGACTTTATTATGAATGCTATACTATAATATGCTATGATAATGATATGATATCAGTACATCAACATTGGGATCCACTGAAAGTATGTGCGGTAGGTAGATGTTATCCACCGCACTTTTTTTCTAGGATAAAAAATAGTAAAGTTCGTAATGCAATGGAAAAGATTGCAATCGAAACTGAAGAGGATTATCAAAAACTCATAAGTAAATTAAGAGAGTTTGGTGTTACTGTTCTAAGGACAGATATAAGTGATGATCCAGAGGTATATGTAAAGGATAAAATAGCACAACCTAAAGGTCAAGGACATGTGACAAAGTATCCTCCCATGTTTCCAAGAGATTATACTGCTATGATAGGTGGCACATTCTACATGCCATCAAGAAACTATGGGCAGAANATNGATGTGGCAAAAATATACGAAAGATTATGCAACTCACAGATGTCAGATTTGACTTATCGTGAGAAACTTATGGCAAAAATGTTAGAGGATATACTGGAACCTGAGAAAAATTTGTCAACATCCATGTCATTGTTTAAGTTTCGCACTCAAAAGAAATATCACATAAGGGAAAAAATTTTAACAGGTATAGATTTTGACAAAATAAGAGATGAGATAATAAAAGCAGAGACTATGCAGATAGGTTCACCTAACAAGTGCCCTAATCATGGTGAATTTTATCCTTATGCTACGATAGAGAAGTGGATGAAGGATAATAATGTACCAATTATGTATGATCAGTACATAAACTCTGCTACTATGTTCAGAATTGGTAAAGATTTGTATTTTAGTTTCTGTCATGTCATCAATAAACTCAATCAAAAGAGTTTTGATGACAAATTAAAACGTCTATTCCCAGACTATCGTATAAATTACCTTGCTAACACAGGACATAGTGATGGTAGTACCTGTGTAGTCAAACCAGGTCTTGTAGTTTCACTAAAAGGCACAGAAGATTGTAATAAATTGTTCCCTGACTGGGACATATGTAGTATAACAGGGGAATCTTGGGATAAAGTCGATGGTTTTCTTAAGATGAAGGAGAAGAATAGAGGAAAATACTTCGTTGCAGGGGAGGAAGACAACGATGATCTGATAGAATACATGGATAGTTGGTTATCACACTGGCAAGTATACGTTGAGGAATCAGTTTTTGATGTAAACATGCTAGTTATTGATGAAAATAATATTATATGCAATGGGTATAANGANAAAGTATTCAAATATTTTGAAAAACATGGTGTTACTCCACACATTGTAAATATGAGGCATAGATACTTTTGGGATGGAGGTCTACATTGTGTAACCTCAGACTTATCTCGTGAGGGAGAGCAAAAAGACTACTTCCCTAACAGAAATTACGTATCAGATCTTATAGCATGAAGGAATTTTTACAAGATTGGTTTGATTTTTTACAAAAACCTAACAAATCCTTTGATGGTATGCCACCATGTCCGTTTGCTAAGTCCGCATTCCAGAGAGATAAGATAGAGATAGTAGAATATAAAAATATACTCACAGTTATAGAGTATATGATGCAACCATGGGAGAAGGAGGTGGTTATATTTGTTATGCAGGACTACGGTGCAGCATATTTGCAGTGGTTAGCAATCAAATTAGGTATCATGTACCCCGATTTTATATTCTTAGAGGATCATCCCGACCTAGAAGAGAATATTAACGGTCAAATTATGAATAGTGGAAAAGTTCTGTTGCTAGTGCAGGAAAGAAAGGAGTTGGAGGAGGCAAGAAGGGACTTGATGAAGACAAAATATTACGACAAGTGGACGTTGGAACTCAAACAAAGAATATTTAACAGGTAAATATATGTTATACTAAGTTTTTATGGAGGAACTGGTGTCTGAAGGAGTATCTGATCTTTGGGATGATATGGGCACACTAAACTCATTGTATAGTGAAATGTGTTGGAAAAATGATGAACCTATTGAGTTTATCCCTGACTACGAGAACGATTGTATTATTATTAGGCGAAAAAAATGGAACTAAAAGACTGGTTGAAGTCTATCAACGAGACTAAAACCAATCTTATTGATAATGACTCTACACTTGAACCAAAATACTTACCATATATCGTGAACAGATGTATGTCTGGTCAGATAGACACTTTGATGTTTGCAAATGAGATGAACATCAGTAATCATCTAGATAACAAGTTACAATACGATTTTTTACTATATACTTTGAGGAAAAAGAAGAGATTTTCTCCTTGGATGAGAAAAGATGAACTGTCTAACCTTAGTATTGTGAAGGAATACTACGGGTACAGTGATGAAAAAGCAAGACAAGTTCTACCTCTACTTACCGAAGACCAACTCAACATTATTACACGACGGTTGAATACCGGAGGATTGAAATGACTTTTGAAAACAATTTTGCTTGGTCTCCTGACAAAATGGTTGAGATAATACTCAAAGAACCTGATGATTTTCTAAAGGTTCGTGAGACTCTCACCAGAATTGGAGTGGCATCAAGAAAAGAGAAGAAATTATACCAGTCATGCCACATATTACATAAGCAAGGTAGGTATTACATAGTGCACTTCAAGGAATTGTTTGCTTTAGATGGTAAACATGCTAACTTGACAGAGAATGATGTACAAAGACGTAATAGAATTATCAGATTACTTGTAGATTGGGGTTTAGTAGGCATATCTGACTCTGGATTAGAGTCAATATCTAATATGTCATCATTGAATCAAATCAAAGTTATCTCATTTAAGAATAAAAAAGATTGGGTGCTAGAAACAAAATATAATATTGGTAAGAAGAAAACCACAACGGGTGAGTAAACCAAAACTTATAATTTGTGCAGGGACAGGGTGGTCTGCCACTAGATCCCTTATGTTTTCATTGGAGGGATATAATCATGGGTTGTGTAAAGAGGATCATATATTGTATGGATTATCTCTAAAGTCTAATAAAAGAAAATATGATAATTTTATCAACGATTTGATGACTATTGATAGAGAAAAAACATATAGATTCACTCATCAAGGTCAGACAGTAGAGAAATATATTGATCTATATCTTAGAAATTCTGTTGGTCATAAAGGGGTTACTGATTTTACAAATGCTAATCAAATACTAAATCCATTTTTCCTCAAGAGAATAAGATCAAGATTACATGATGCATTTGATGTCAAGGTAGTGATGATCTTTAGAGATCCTGTTAGGAGATTGTTTTCAGAGGTCTCTGCATTCTATAATAATAAGTGGGTAGAAACTGATAGTACATCATGTAAAGATTATTTTATGAAAGTATTACGTGAGGGGAGTGCTACATGTTCAGAGAAATATACTTTATATTATAACAACTGGAGAAATGCAGGGTATAATATACATCCTATAAAGATGGAAAGAATTTACTCAGGTGATAAAAGAGATCTTGAAAAATTTCTAGGACATTCTATAGACTTATATCCTACAGCATACTACCCAGAAAGAGGAGTTGATGCTCCTTTATTAGAGGGTATGAAATGTCAGAAGTCAGATACTGAAACTTTATCTAAAGAAGACTATCAATATGCTAGAGGCATTCTCAACCACGAATACCAAGGTTTTTATAATCATATCTGAACATAACATAGGTAAAACTAAAACAACTACTAAATAAAAACGTCACCATTCGTGCGTGACACGCTACATACGGATATACGCTACCGAAAAAGGGGGTTTCCACGACCCCCTTTTTCATGTCTGGTCATATAATTAGTATTGTCGCCTACGGGGACATTACAATTAGACGCTTTAGGAGGTCACCATGTTTGGAAACGGATCTATAACTTTGTCTGTGCCTGACACACAGAAGTATCTTGAGAAGATACAAAGAAACATGATTGGATTTGATGATTGGTTCAATGAGTTCGATCAACACTTCGTAAACACAAACTACCCACCTTACAATAGTATAAAGGTATCAGAAAACCAATATAGGTTGGAGGTAGCACTAGCAGGATTCAAGAAAGACAACATCAAAGTCTTCACACAGGAAGGTAAACTTACAATAGAAGGTAAGAAAGAGGATGGTGTTGCACATGACTATGTTCATAAGGGATTAGCACAAAGAGCATTTACTCGCACTTGGGCATTACCTGAGGAACTTGTTATTGAGAGTGTAAAATTTGAAGATGGTCTATTGTTAGTAGACATCAAGAAGGTTTTACCAGAATCACAACAACGTAAAGACTGGCTCTAAATAATACTACAACACGGTAGTATTGAGTGTACAAGAAAGTCTTACATCATATAAAAGCGTCAGATCTACGGGAAACCGCAGGTCTGACTTTGCGTTTTAGGGACGAATTGAATGATAAGTTCTGGGTAAATGGTACTTTGAGACCTCAAGTTCGTAAATCTATTATGAACTTTGCCAAAGCATTTGCTGACTACGTAGATCTGAATGACAGAGCAGTGGTTGATGTGCTTATGTTAGGTGGTAATGCAGGATATAATTATACAAAATATTCTGATATAGATGTTCATCTAGTGGTAGATACAAACTATATTCCTCAGTGTGACCCATTATTTCTTGATGATTATTACATGGATAAGAAGACATTGTGGGAATTGACTCATGATGTAAAGATATATGGAGTCCCAGTAGAACCATACATTGAAAGACCAGGTGTTACACGTAAGAAATGTCAGGGTGTGTATAGTGTATTGAAGGGATACTGGATACAGGAACCAACAAAGTTTGAAGATGACTTTGATGAGAATGAGTTGATGAAGAAGGTGAATAACATCAAGAATAAGTTGGATACACTAATAAAATCTGAGAAACCAGAGGCATTGAAAACAATTGTGAATAAAATAAGGATGGCAAGAGCATCATCACTAGATCGATATGGTGAATATGGTTTTGAAAATCTTGTGTTCAAAGAATTACGTAACAGTGGGTACATAGACAAAGTACGTAGTTCTATGCTATCCTTGAAGAACAAAAGTTTATCCTTATTATGATAAAGGTTATATTATTCAAGAACAATCTCGTTCTTATCTCTAGATTAGAAGAGGTAGGGTCTGAGATGGGTGAACCAGACTGTAAACTTATAGATCCTTTTGAACTCAAGGGTGAGTTCTTAGAATCATGGCCATCATTCAGTATGCAAAGAGAAATGATGGTTCACTCAGATAGTTTCCTCACTATTTTAGAACCAGATAAAGCACAATTAGACAAGTATCAAGCACTGATAGCACCAAGCAAGAAGGGTTGATGAGATACTATACCAATGTTCAGATGGTCGGTAACGACTTTCTGGTACGTGGATATGAAAATGGTAAATCGTTCACTACCAGAGAGAAATATAACCCTACACTTTTTGTACCAAGCAAGAAGAGAACAAAATATAAAACATTAGATGGCAAATATTTACAGAGTGTCAAACCTGGTTCTGTAAGAGACTGTAGAGAATTTTATAGGACACATGGTGAGGTAAAAGGATTTGAAATATTTGGAAACAATAGATACATCTACCAATATATCTCTGACAAATACCCAGAGAAGGAAATAGTATTTGATATCAACAAGATCAAACTTGTAACGATTGATATTGAGGTCAAATCAGAGAAGGGATTCCCTACAGTACAGGCATGTGATGAGGAGATGCTTTGCATCACACTACAGGACTATGCTACTAAAAGGATATTGACATTCGGTGTAGGTCCTTACCATCATAATGACAAGATGGTCAAGTATGTGCAGTGTAATGATGAATATGATATGCTCCAGCATTTTATAACATACTGGTCAGCAAATCCACCAGAAGTTGTGACAGGATGGAACTGTCAGTTATATGATATAGCATATCTTGCTAAAAGAATTACCAGAGTTCTAGGTGAGAAGTCATGTAAAAAATTATCACCATGGGGTCTAGTAACTCATGAAGAAATTTATTTACAGGGTAGAGCACACACCATATATGATATTGGTGGTGTCACAGTTTTAGATTACCTTGACTTATATCGTAAGTTTACATACAAAGCACAGGAGTCATACAAACTAGATTACATTGGTGAAGTAGAACTAGGTAAGAAGAAGTTAGATCACTCTGAGTATGACACATTCAAAGATTTTTATACTAAAGCATGGAATAAATTTGTAGATTACAACATCCAAGACGTTAGACTTGTTGATGCTTTGGAAGAGAAGATGAAGTTGATTGAACTTGCTGTAACTATGGCGTTCGATGCTAAAGTAAACTTTACTGATGTTTTTTATCAGGTTCGGATGTGGGATATGATAATATATAATGACCTAAAACGAAAAGGTATTGTTATACCACCAAAGAAAGATGAATCAAAAAGTGAAAAGTATGCTGGAGCGTATGTCAAAGAACCTAAACCCGGTATTTACGACTGGGTTGTTTCTTTTGACCTCAATAGTTTGTATCCTCATCTTATTATGCAGTACAATATATCTCCAGAAACTCTTCTAGATGAGAGATATCCTAATGTTAGTGTTGATAAGTTACTGAATGAAGAGGTAGACCTATCTGGTTTAGATGGTGTGACTGTGTGTCCTAATGGTGCCATGTTTACTACAGAGAAACAAGGGTTCCTACCTAAGTTGATGGACAAAATATACAGTGAACGTGTTGTCTTCAAGAAGAAGATGATCAAAGCAAAGAAAGCATACGAGAAGAACCCTACTAAAGAATTAGAAAGAGAGATATCTAGATGTAATAATATACAGATGGCAAAAAAGATACAACTAAACAGTGCTTATGGTGCTATCGGTAACAACTATTTCAGGTATTATAAATTAGAGAACGCTGAAGCTATAACGCTAGGCGGTCAGTTCTCTATTCGCTGGATTGAGAATAGAATGAACAAGTACATGAACAAATTACTAAAAACTAAGGAGATTGATTATGTTATTGCTAGTGACACTGACTCTATCTATTTGCACATGGGTCCTCTGGTTGAAGTTATATACAAAGAACGAGAGAAGACTACTGAGGGTATTGTTGGGTTCCTTGATAAGGTCTGTGAAGTGGAACTTGAACGGTATATTTCGAGTTCTTACGAAGCGTTGGCCACGTACGTCAATGCCTTTGAACAGAAAATGTTTATGAANCGTGAGACAATAGCGGAAAGAGGTATATGGACAGCGAAAAAAAGGTATATTCTAAATGCATGGGACATAGAAGGTGTGAGGTTTGCAGAACCTAAGTTGAAAATTATGGGAATAGAAGCAGTCAAATCTTCTACTCCTGCACCATGTAGAGAGATGATAAAGGATGCTTTGAAACTTATAATGAGTGGTACAGAAGATAATGTAATAGATTATATTGATGACATGAGAACTAAATTCAAAAATATGAATCCTGCTTTAGTTGCCTTCCCTAGGTCTTGTAACAATGTGGACAAATATCATAGTAATTTTTCAATCTATACAAAGGGAACTCCCATACATGTTAGAGGATCTTTACTGCATAATCACTACGTCAAAAAGTATAAATTAGAAAACAAATACTCATACATACAAAATGGAGATAAGATTAAATTTTGTTATCTAACAAAACCTAATCCGATTCAAGAGAACGTAATATCTTTCAATGGTGATTTTCCTACAGAACTAGGACTGAACAAATACATCGATTACACTTTGATGTTTGAGAAGAGTTTTGTTGAACCTCTCAAGGCAGTCTTAGATGCAATAGGGTGGTCAGTAGAAAGACAAGCAACACTTGAAAGTTTTTTCATGTGATGCTATAATATAATTTTACATCATGTTATGGACTTACCTATAGACGACAAAGAGTTTGACTATATCGTGCTTGCTCTTTGGAAGTGCAGGAAATCTGAAGATATGTGTGGTGATTTGTACGAGAAATTGAAGTTGGTGAAGGAATACAAAGATCAAGGTTTACCTTACAAGAAAATACTCAGAGAAAAACACGGTATTGTAGCATAATGTTTTTTGAAAAAGTGAGTTTGGTCACGGGTGGTTTTGATCCTATCCACAGTGGTCATATACAATATTTTGCTAGAGCAAAAGATCTATCAAACTACTTAGTGGTTGGTTTGAATGGTGATCCATGGTTGACTAGAAAGAAGGGTCAGTATTTTCAAAGTTGGACAGAACGAGCAGATATAATAAGACATTTGGATATGGTCGACGCTGTGATATCATGGGATGATGCTGATGATTCTGCCTGTGGTGCAATAGATAAGTGTCTTGATATAGCACAGGAAGTTATCTTTTGCAACGGTGGAGACAGAGGCAAGGGGAACACCCCAGAACTTGACAAATTCCAAAACAATGATAGAGTTAAGTTTGAATGGGGTATTGGTGGTACAGATAAAATGAACAGCAGTTCATGGATTCTCCACGGATACTTTGAAAGACAACGTAAACTTCTTGGCATATGAATTGTTGGCACTGTCAAACTGAACTCATCTGGGGTGCAGACTTCGATGGAGCAGACTTTGGATGTGAGGAAGACTATTCTATAGTCTCTACATTCACATGTCCTAAATGTGAATCATATGTAGAAGTTTATTACCCTAATAAAAACTAATGGATTTTTTGAAAGACGTTATCAAGGAGATTGGAGATGATTACGCCACGGTTGCGAACAAAATCGATGATACGGAGAGAACAGTTGACACAGGTTCTTACATACTCAACGCTCTTGTTAGTGGCAGTGTCTTCGGTGGCGTTAGTGGCAATAAGATTACAGCCATTGCTGGAGAAACCTCAACAGGAAAGACTTACTTCTCCCTCGCAATCGTCAAGAATTTCTTAGACAAGCATCCTGATGGTGGTGTTATGTATTTTGACACAGAGTCTGCAATCACAAAAGGATTGTTAGAGTCTCGTGGTATAGACCTAGAACGTGTAGGTATTATAAATGTAGTTACAATAGAACAGTTTCGTAACAGAGCACTAACCGTCGTAGACAAATATCTTGGTTTGGAAGAATCAGATAGAAAACCTATGATGTTTGTATTAGACTCTCTTGGCATGCTCTCCACAGAGAAAGAGATCAAAGATGCACTGGATGATAAGCAAGTCCGTGACATGACTAAATCTCAACTTGTGAAGGGTGCATTTAGAATGTTAACTCTCAAATTAGGTCAAGCAAATGTCCCACTCATTGTCACAAATCATACATACGATGTCATCGGAGCTTATGTTCCAACTAAAGAAATGGGAGGAGGTAGTGGACTCAAGTACGCAGCAAGTACAATCATATATCTCAGCAAGGGAAAAGAAAAGGATGGCACGGAAGTCGTCGGAAATATTATCAAAGCGAAGACTGTCAAGTCTCGTCTAAGTAGAGAGAATAGGCAAGTAGAGATACGTTTATTTTATGATGAACGTGGTCTGGACAGATATTATGGACTGTTAGATCTAGCAGATAAGCATGGTGTTATAAAAAAAGTTGCTAATAGGTATGAAATCAATGGTAAAAAGGTATACGCTAAAGAGGTATACAAAAATCCTGAGAAATATTTTACACCAGAACTAATGCAAGCATTAGATGAGGTATCAGTCAAAGAGTTTACATATGGAGGTGAATAAGTGACGGAAAGAGTTCCTCTTACCATCCTCAAAAATCTTATTCACAACGAAACATACACACGACAGGTCATACCTTTCATCGAACCTGATTATTTTGAAGAAAGGACAGATCGTATTGTTTTTGAAGAGGTTGCAAAGTTTTTGAATGAATATGATAAGACTCCTACTAAAGAAGTCTTGCATATTGAGGTAGAAAAACGAGTAGATGTTACTGAGGAGGAGTATAAAAATATAGAACAACTTATATCTGCACTTGATACGGAAGTGTCAGAGTCAAAATGGTTGCTTGATACTACAGAAGATTGGTGTAAACAGAGAGCGATATACTTAGCACTTATCAAGAGTATACAGATTGCTGATGGGCAAGATGAACACAAGAAACCAGAAGCAATCCCTGCTATACTGTCAGATGCACTGGCAGTTGGATTCGACCAACATGTTGGTCATGATTACATAGATGATTCGGAGGATCGTTATGCTTACTACCACAGAGTCGAGAACAAAATACCATTTGATCTCGAATACTTCAACAAAATTACCTCAGGTGGGATCTCTGATAAGACTCTCAATATCGCTCTCGCTGGTACTGGTGTTGGTAAGTCTTTATTCATGTGCCATGTTGCTAGTTCATGTCTTGTACAGGGTAAAAATGTCCTGTATATCACACTTGAGATGGCAGAGGAGAAGATTGCAGAGAGGATAGATGCAAACTTACTCGACACTAATATAAAAGATATTGCAGAATTACCTGAGAAGATATTCAATAAAAAGATAACAAGTTTATCTAAAAAGACAGAGGGTAAGTTGATTGTCAAGGAATATCCTACTGCATCAGCACATTGTGGACATTTCAAGTCACTATTACAAGAGTTAAAGTTGAAAAAATCTTTCTCTCCTGATATAATATTTGTAGATTACCTAAACATTTGTGCTTCTTCTAGGTATAGAACAGCAGTAAATGTAAATTCCTATTCATATGTCAAAGCAATCGCAGAAGAATTACGAGGACTTGCTGTTGAATTTAGTCTACCAATTGTCTCAGCTACGCAAACTACTAGGTCTGGTTTTGCTAGTTCTGACCCTAATCTTACTGACACAAGTGAATCTTTTGGTCTCCCTGCCACTGCTGATCTTATGTTTGCTCTTATTAGCACAGAAGAGTTGGAGGGACTTAATCAAATAATGGTCAAACAGTTGAAGAATAGATACAATGATCCGACAATCAACAAAAGATTTGTCGTAGGCATTGACAGAGCAAAGATGCGACTGTATGATGTAGAACAGGGAGCACAGCAAGACATTGTTGAAGACATAGAAGTTGTGCAACATGTAAAAAAAGAACAATCACAATCCAAATCCAAATTCGATGACTTCAAATTTTGATAAGTATGTTCGNTTCGTAAATCAAGTTACGAGTGACGAATCTAAAGATGCTGTAGCATTCATGAACCGTATACAAGACCTAAAGGAGCAGAAGACTGAAATGCATCGTCTTTTGACAGGAGCAGTAGGTGTATGTTCCGAAGGCGGAGAGTTTTTAGAGATAGTAAAGAAGATGATCTTCCAAGGCAAACCATGGGATGAGGCAAATATACATCATCTCAAGATAGAACTAGGAGATATCATGTGGTATGTTGCACAATGCTGTATGGCATTAGATGTGCCTCTTGATGAGATAACTGACATGAATATTGATAAGTTATCTAAGAGATACCCTAACGGTATGTTCCAAGAGTACTATTCGGAGAATAGAAAAGAAGGTGACCTCTAGTTATTGTATAACTTGTCTTAAGATAGGCGACAAATTTGACCATTCATATGTGAATAATCTTTATGGTATGATAAGTCTCCAGTCTGATGCAGATTTTTATTGTTTCACTGACAATCCTGAGGGAATTGATCCCAAAGTAAATATTATAGAGATAGACGTTAGTGAGTATAAATCATGGGATAATTGGTGGGCAGCGTGGTGGAAGATAGTNCTCTTCGTTCGNCCTGAGTTGGAAAAGTATGAGAGAAAGATCTTTTTTGACCTAGATGTTATCATTCACGGAAATATTTCACAAATACTTGACTTCAATAGTAACTTTGCATTAGTATACAGTACGTGGAAGGGAGTTCCCTTCAAAATGAAGTACCCACACAAGAGTTTATTCAACTCAAGTGTTATAGTTTGGAAAAACGCTACGTCAATCTATGAGTATTTTATGCAAAACGCAAAACATTATGTGTCTAAATATGCAGGAACGGATGATTTTTATCACAACGAGAAAATCAAGAGAGAACAACTACCGCATTGCATATATTCCTACAGGGATGGAGAAAAACCAAATCAATTAAATAGTTTTATTTTGAGGCAGAACAAAGCAATAGCACTCTTACATCAGAGACCAAAGAACCATGAATTGAGTGAATCAGAACATCCAATAGTGAAGCACTGGAAGGTTTATATATAAATTTACGAGGAGTGATGCTGCCTGTCTAAAAAAGATCGTCGTTCACAACTACTATATCAAAAAACATTATGTCTTTTGTTAATCCTAAGTGGTTCGAGCGTTTTCCTCGCACCATTACTAAAGCAGTTACTTGGCGTAGCTGGATGATGGTTACTAACAGTGTAATCGGTTGGATCGTTTCGGGTGATCCTTGGAAAGGTCTTACAATAGGACTTATGGCACTTGTCATCAACTCCACACTCTATATTCTACATGAGCGTCTCTGGAACAGAAACGACTGGCAGCGTAGAACAACTTCTGCTACGGAGAGAGTTTACATCTAATAAATAATATTAGTAAAACTATTCCTAAGGGGTAATTTATGAAAACAATTAGATGGGTTCTAGCACACGAACCAATTGAATTGTTTCTAAGAGCTGCGAGAAAGTTCAAAGCATCTATGGAAGCAATCGCACCAGGTGCTCTGAACATCGAAATTCTTACACTCTCTGAGTACGCTGACAAGTATAATAACGGTGAGTCAATTACTAAGCACGACTTGCTTGACCTAATGGCAGAAGGGAAAATTGAGGTTTCCCAAATGTATACCTCAACATTAGGTAGAAAGCATAACAAAGACTTTTGGGCATTAGATATGCCATTCTTGTTCCGTGATCACGATCATGCAACTAACGTCTTTGAAGGTCCTATCGGACAGTCACTTCTTGATGGTTTAGCAGATCCTGCTAAAGGTGAAAAGGGCGGAGTAAAAGGCTTAGCGTTTACATACTCAGGTGGATACAGAAACATCCCTGCAAACGCAGAAATACATAAGATCGAAGACTTTGAAGGACTTGAGTTACGTTGTAACAAATCTCCTATCGCTATTGAAACTCTAGAATGCGTTGGTGCTAAGACAGTTCCAATCGAATTAGAGCAAATCAACGAAGGAGTTCAGTCTGGAATTATCGTTGGTGGAGAGTCAACATACCCTCGCTTCTTTGGATTGAAGCAGAATGAGTGTATGAATACAATCAACGACACATCTCACAGTCTATTCCTTACATCAATCATTGTAAGTGAAGAATTCTGGAATGGTCTAGACGCAGATCTTCAAGCGAAGATCCAAGACGCATCATTCGATGCTGCTAGAGCAGAAAGAGTTTGGTCTGTTGAAGACATTGACTTAGTCAAGTCTGCATGTAAAGATGAGAACATCAACGTTGTCACTATGAGCGACGAAGAGAAGTCTAGATTCAAAGAAAAGACAGCATACATCTATGACAAGTATGCACACTTGTTCCCAGAGGGACTTGTGGATTCTATAAAAGAAACAAAGTAATTCCACAGTGCATGGAATTGTGGGGAGTCTTCGGACTCCCTTTTTTTGTGTCTATATACTACATGGGATCATATTATAATGCAATTTCTTGAGTGGCCATCTCAATATATGTCTAGTGCAAGGTATTTTGATACTCCTAGATATCAGATGTTCTTTCTCAAGGAAGAGAATGAGTTGAACAAATGGATGGGATTGAGATGTATATGTAGAGCAGGATTATTACCAACAAAAAGAAAGTACACAGTTATATCACCACTACCAGATTTTGTAGACAATAATTTTCATACTGATATGACTGTAGATGATTGTTGTAGAGATGCAGCAGATCTATGTGTCAAATATGCTGACGGTAGAGCGATAAATCTCTTGTGGTCTGGTGGTATTGATAGCACCACTGTATTTTATGCCTTACACAACACAGGTCTTACCATAAATGTACATTGTGATCCTCAGGTAAAGAAGGAAGCACCATTCATATACAGTAAACTAGAAGATTATAGTAATATGAATGTTATCATGCACCATCACGATAATGCTCAAGACTGTCACCCCTATGAAGCGGGGATGAGTATAAGAAAAGGTATACAACCTTTTATAAATGAGGACAATATATTTGTGACAGGTGAGGTTGGTGATCAAATATTTGGCACAGGTAAGATATTTGCTTTTCCATTAGACAAATGGGATAGAGATTATAGGGAGAGCATACCTGAGAGAATAGATGAACTGACTTATGATACTATGCACTATGCCTTGAACAAAAAGGGTGTTAGTCTAAAGCAATGGATGTGGGCAGGAAGTTATATGTTCAAATATCAGACAGCAGTAGTCCGTAGCGTCAGATACTATGGTGCTGTAGCATCTTATGCTCCATATAATAATTGCTTCCACTTCTTTGATACACCTAACTGGAATAGATATGGACACACTAATCAAGATGAGAATAGTTCTTGGAAAAAACCAAAAGAGTATAAGATGCCACTCAAACAATGGATATACGAACAGAATGGTGATGAATATTATAGAGATAACAAACTAAAGTTCCCATCATCTAACAGAAAGAGATTATATGACAATGATCTTGACGGTTTGCATGATAATGAGGAGTGGTTTGCACTTCAAAAGGCTGTTTTTGGAGGTAATATGTAGTGGGATACAAAGAAATAGATGAAAATATATTAGAGTCTATGCATCCAGACCGTAACAATCATTCATGGTCTGAAGATGGTAGTCTTGAACCTCCTTATGATTATAAATGGAGCACTGAATATATGCCTAGGAAGATGAAAAACATCAGGAAAACAAAGGGATCGTATTATACAGGTAATTTTCATCATAAAGAAGAGGCACTCAACTTATACTTTGGTAATAGATGCATATGTAGAAGAGGTAAACTTCAAACCAAGCACAAATACAAAATAATATCACCACTACCAACTAATCTACACACTGACATGTCACTTGATAATGTGTGTGAGGATTCTGTCAACCTCATCAATGATAATTCTAAGGGTAGAAAGATAAACCTATTGTGGTCTGGTGGTATTGACAGCACTGTTGCTCTATATGCTTTTGCTAGAACAGACATACCCATCAATGTGCATTACGATGTTTCAGCACAGCAGGAGTGTCCAACAGGATGGGATGCTTTGGAGACAGGTAGATATAGTAACATAACTGCTATCAATCATGGATACGTCAACGAGAGATTTGCTCTTAGAACTCCTTTGGTTCCATATGCAAAAGATACTGGTAATATATTTGTTACAGGTGAGATAGGAGACAATATAATGGGTTCAGCAAGAGTATTTTTATACCCAAAAGAAGTTAGAAATGATCATTTCAGTAAGGTAATGCCTGAATGGATTACAAAGATGCTACATCAGTCAGTAATGTGTGTTTTGAATAAGAAAGATGTTAGTCTAAAACAATGGACTTGGGCATGGGCATTCATGGTCAAGTATCAATACTGTCAGGTTAGATGTCATGAGCAATATAATATAGCACCTTATCCACCACTCAGTAATGCGTTTCACTTCTTCGATACACCTAACTTTCAGAGGTGGGCGGTCACAAATCAGGACGAGATAAACAGTTGGCAAGAAATACCTGAGTACAAAATGACATTGAAGCAGTTTATATACGAACAAAATGGTGATAAGGAATGGAGGGATAATAAACTAAAGACCCCATCATCTAATAGACGTAGGGTACAAGGAGGATTCAATTTTGAAGATCAAGTAACTGGACTTGAATTGAATAAACAATATATAAAAGTGATAAAGAGAACCTTTGGATCAAATACTCCAAAAGTAGAGGGTTTGACCGAAGAAGAAAGAAGAGCAATGTACTAATGATAGACAGAGGTAAACAATTTGAATTTGCTGTAATGAAATCTGCTTATAGTAGGATAAGAGAACCTAGTCTTACTAAGCAATCCATGCTGAACTATTTCAATGGTCAACCCATAGAGTCTGCTATTCAAAATGCAGCAGATAAAATGGTAGATAGGATAGGTGGGAGTAGAAATACTATTTTAGGTAATGATATATTCTATGATTCTTTTATATTGATGGGTGGACAAAGACCCGAACCAAAAACAGATATCATATTCAGAAAAAGTGGTGTCAAACATAGATGCTCTCTAAAATATGGTGGTAGATTTCAATTATCTTCTGCTGGTATAGAGAGTTCTATAAAGGTGATGACTGGTGTGCTAACAAAAGTATCTTTTAGTGGTGGTCTTGGTGGATTAGAAGTAAAGAGAGTAGCCTCAGTCCTTTCAGAACTATCAGAAATATTTCAAGGACCTAAAAGACAAGAGAAGCCTATAATGGATAGACTTATGAGAGAAGCAAAAAAGGAGGGTGGTATAAATGAAAGACTGCAAGATATCTTAGGATCAAGAAAACTGCCACAGGGGTCAAAAGTATATCAAACATTCAAGGAGGAGTTAGTCAGGGAGGCATTGACAGGTAGGATTGCATTTGGTGCCAANAATGACAAGACTGCTAACTTTATATTGACTGATAAGTATCTACGTAGGATAGATGCTACACTTGTAAAAGAGGTCACATCAAAGACTCATGTAGATATTCGACCCAAAGGTCGAGGAATAACTAAGGAGGGTATTAAATTAAATGAAGCAGTCGTCCGAATTGAATCAATTGATTGATGAGTTAATCGAAGTCTATAAGACACAGAAGTCTCATCGAAAGCAAATCATGGTTAAGGAAGTTGAAGACTTCCAACGCTTTTTCTATGCTATAACTGGAGCCATAGATAAATATAAGCAAATGCAATATGTTGGACTGCATTATATTGAATCCAACAAAAAATCAATCTACGAAAAATTGAAGTGAAACAGTTCACACAATTCATAACCGAAGCAAGAACCACTAAGGCATCGCAAGAAGCGAAGCGTTTGGGTCTTGTTGGTGATGGTCATGGAGACTGGTATGACAGACAAGGAAACCTGAAGGCAAAGACTGTCAAGGGTGAACTTAAAATGTTTAGTGGTCAAGGCAGTGGTGATGATGAGATGGGAACTGCTGGATCCAGTGCAGCAGCAACAGTTGCTAAACGTGGTTCTGGTGATGACGGACCTACGCTTGCAAGTAAAGTTGCAGCAAGGTCAGTACAAACAGCACAACCTAATCCAAACTCTGCCAATGGACAGGCAAAGGCAGCACTACAGAATGTCAGTAGAGAGAACCCACTCACGATTGCGTTCGATAAATTTGACAAAGATGATGTCACCGACAATATACTTGCTACAGTAGAGGAAGTATCAGGTGGCGAATACTTCTACATATTCCCAAGTAGAGACACTGAAATTGAGGAACTAAAAAATGCATATCCTAAGATTAGCGAGTCCATCGTTGACGATGCAAACGCAGAAACAATCTATGACGTCTTACAATCACTCTATGAAAATGGATTTGACGCAATTAATATCGTTGTACGACAGTCCAGAGCCAAAGAAATCTCAGAGCTAGCATTGAAAGCAAACGGTCAACTCTACAATTATATTATGATGAACGTCATACCTGTAGACGAACGTACTATAAGAGAACAATACTTNGCAGGAGACATATTCAAAAATGGTTCTATGATTGAGTCACACAGTAGAGTTGGNCAGATTTTTAGACGTGGTGCTAACCATCTAATTTGTGTTGATGAGAATAAAGAAATTTTCAGAGCGTGGATATCAGAGGCAAAAGAAGTAGACAAACTATTCCTGCCACTTGATTTTTGATAAATAATACGATAAGACTTAGGAAAGAAATGAGTAATCCCTTTACACAAGTTTACGATGATCTAAGATCACCTTATTTGCAAGAGAAGAAAGCAAAGAAAGATTATGATGGTGATGGTAAGATTGAGAGTGGTTCTAAAGAACATGCTGGTGTAGTTCATAATGCTATACAGAAGAAGAAAGGTGGCAAACCTGATGGTCAGGACACTCGCACTGAGGGTAAAGCATATGGACTTTACAAAGGGGATGGTAAAGTAAAGCTTGGTCAGAAAGAAGAGAAAAAACCACCAAGAACTGCTAAAGGTGCTATGGCATATGATGGTCCTAACAAGGCAGCNTCTGAAGCAAGAGATAGAATCATCGCTAAGACTAAGGCAAAGAGAGCGAAGTTGAAGAANGAAGACTGGAGAGCAGACTTAGGGTTTGAAATAGTTGAGCATCATCAAAAGGATGAAGATGGTAATGTCCTTGAGCATGAAAATGAGGCAGAGGGAACACCTAGTTCTGTAGAGGAAGCAGTAAAGGGAGAAAAGTTAGACATTAAAACAACTGGTATAAAGAACAAGGTCGAAATCAATCCTGAGATGAAAACTGAGGCAAGAGATAGATTACTAGAGAAGATGTCTCAAGCAAGTAAGAATGTAGGGACTACCCAGTGTTGGAAAGGTTATAAGAGAGCAGGGACACAAATGAAGAATGGAAAGGTTGTTCCTAAATGTGAAAAGGAAGAGACTATTGCAGAGAAGAAGGGTCTCTGGGATAATATCCATGCTAGACGTAAGGCAGGAAAGGCAAAGAGAAAACCTGGTGATAAAAATTATCCAAAGACATTGGACATTGAGTCTTATACCATGCTTGATAAGGTAGAGGACGAAGCACTCAAATTGTTCAATGCTAAATGAAAAAGCAGTCTCCCGAAAGCAACAAAGATTCTTCGGGATGGTTAGAGCGGCTCAAAAAGGTGAGGCGAAAACTACCTCACCTGAGGTTGCCAGAACTGCTGCCAGCATAAAGATGAAAGATGCAAAGAAGTTTGCATCAACCAAACATAAAGGACTACCTGAAAAGAAAATGAAAAAGGAATCTGTAAGTGAAGACGCTAAAATGAGGAGGCAGAGTGATGAGAAACTCGCTGCTGCTCATAAGAAGTTTAGTAGTATGGATCAGAGTCCTGCTAACTCTTTCATGAAGAAAAGAATAGAGAAGGAAATTAATAGAAGAAAGAAGACTGTAAAAGAAGCTGCAGAACTAAAGAAAGCGAAGATAAATTATAAGACCACTAAGAAAGGTGGTAAGACAACTTATCATGTCAATAAAAATGATGAGGCAGATGCACAAAAAGCAATGAAGAATGATCCAAAATATATTCTTGGTAAGACTAGAGTGAAACCTGTAAAGGAAGAAGGGGAAGCGTATCATACCATGTCTACTAGAGAATTTAACAAAACTCATAGAGACTTCAAGAGTGGGTCAAAGAAAAAAGGTAATGCAAGAGTAACAAAGGGAGTTAATAATGTATCAGGTGGAACTACACCAGTATCCAGACGAGTAAAATTTACTGATGAGTACATACATGAATTAGATTTGAAGAAGATTGGTAAGAAGATAGTCAATAAAGCAAAAGAGGTTTGGAATAGACCTGTCATGAAGGATTATCCTACAAAAAAACAGCATTTAGATAAGATAAGGAGTCAAGGTGGTGACCCATCTCATTGGGAATCAGTGCAACAAGAGGGTGNATTCACTACTGGTGCAGCGTTGACTGCTGCTGGTCTTGCTGCATGGAAANTTTCTCAGGGTATGAAGGCAAGAAACCAGATGAAGAAGTCCATTGAAACACCTGGCACTAATCTTAATAAAATAAAACAAGCAACCGATCAGAAGAATAAACTTCTTCAGCAATTGAATCAATCATACGAACCACAAGGTGATGTGGTAGAGGCAAAGGATAATTGCGGTTGTGGGAAAAATCCTTGCGAAACCTATGGTGAAGCTAAAGAAATTCCTAAAAATGTAAAGAAAATTGCTAAAGAATTAGACAAGGCAGTTGCCATGCATAAGGATCAAGCAAAAAGATTAAGGGCAGCTGGTGT
>JGI24820J26691_1000118_pt1 | contig 20553 bp, 31 predicted proteins | sample METZYME_5_50m_FD_26691 | JGI IMG/M metagenome (IMG submission 26691) | reverse complement strand
ATTCTTCAAGATTTTCATTTGCAGACTCGGTTGAAACTGGATCAGACTTTTTACCTCCTCTTCTGCTTCTTCTTGTTGTCTTCTTCTTCTTATTAACATAAGTATCATTATAATCAACAAGTTCAATCATAGCCATTTCAGCATTGTCACCAAGCCTATTGCCAAGTCTGATTATTCTGGTATATCCTCCAGGTCTATCTGCAACTTTAACAGCAACATCTCTGAATAATTCAGCAACAGCGTTTTTCTGCTTCATTCTTGAAAAAACAATTCTTCTGTTGTGAGTTGTATCAGATTTAGATTTTGTGATTAAAGGCTCAACAAATTTCTTAAGTGCCTTAGCCTTAGCTAATGTTGTATTAATTCTCTTGTGCTCAATTAGAGAACATGCCATATTAGCTAGCATAGAACTTCTGTGTCCTTTTTTTCTTCCTAAGTGATTAAACTTTTTTCGATGCCTCATTTTCTTGCTTTACTTTTACTTTTTACTCTTTTTCAAGTTTATATTTTGATAAATCCATTCCAAAACTAAGTCCTTTCAGCATTACCAATTCTTCTAATTCGGTTAGAGATTTTTTACCAAAATTTCTAAACTTCATCAAATCATTTTTATTAAATGATACTAGATCGCCAAGAGTGTCAACTTCAGCTGCTTTTAGGCAATTAAGTGCTCTAACCGATAAATCCATATCAATTAATTTTGTTTTTAATAGTTGTCTCATGTGAAGAGATTCCTCATCATATGTTTCAGTTTTTGCGATTTCATCTGCCTCAAGGGTGATTCTTTCATCTGAAAATAGCATAAAGTGGTGAATTAAAATTCTTGCTGCATCAGTTAATGCGTCTTGAGGTGTTATTGAACCATCAGTAACTATGTCAAAAACAAGTTTTTCATAGTCAGTCTTTTGCTCAACCCTAAAATCCTCAACATGATACTTTACGTTTTTGATAGGAGTGAAAATTGAATCAACAAAAATAGTTCCTAATTGTGCAGACTGATTCTTGTTTTCTTCAGAAGTGACATATCCTCTTCCTTTATCAATTGTGATTTCCATCTGAATTTGAACTTTTGAGTCAAGATTACAAATAACTTGGTCAGAATTTAGAATTTGAAATCCTGAAATGAATTTTTGAAAATCACCTGCAGTAATTTTATCTTGACCTGAGATGGATATTGAAACAAGCTCATTGTCAACATCTTCGATNTGTCTCTTAAATCTTATTTGTTTTAAATTTAGNACAATTTCAGTCACATCTTCTACNATACCAGGTATGGTAGAAAATTCATGATCAACACCTTCGATTTTTACAGATGTAATTGCAAAACCTTCTAGCGAGGATAAAAGAACTCTTCTTAATGCATTACCAACAGTTAGTCCGTATCCTGGCTCAAGTGGTCTAAACTCAAATCTCCCTTCGTGATCAGAAGATTCAATCATAATTACTTTATCTGGTTTTTGAAAATTTAATATTGCCATAATCTTATTTATAATTTTTTATTTAGAATATAATTCTACTATATATTGTTCGTTAATATTTTCAGGTATTTGGATTCTTTCTGGAACTGATACATANGTTCCCTGCATAGTTTCATCATTCCACGTAATCCATTCGTAAACTGATGATGAGTTTTTCAAACAGTTTTCTATCGATTCGATAGATTTTGATTTTTCTCTTACCGCGATTACATCACCAGCTTTCAAGTTGTAAGATGGTATATTTACAATTTCTCCATTCACTGTAATATGTCTGTGTGATACAAGCTGTCTAGCACCTCTTCTTGAATTAGAAAGCCCCATTCTAAAAACTACATTATCCAATCTAGACTCACATAACTGTAGTAATACTTCACCAGTAATACCCTTTGAGGCAGTGGCCTTTTTGAATAAATTTCTAAATTGTCTTTCTAAAATACCATAAGTGTATTTTGCTTTCTGTTTTTCCATTAATTGAACAGCATATTCAGATTTCTTAGATCTTCTTTTATTGTTTCCGTGCTGTCCAGGAGGATAATTTCTTTTTTCAAAAGACTTATCATCACCNAAAATTGGTTCNCCAAATTTCCTAGCGATTTTAGTTTTTGGACCAGTATATCTTGCCATTTTTTAAAATTTTTAAGAGTGATTATGAATTAAGGTCAATCCTTCGATAATCAATACCTCTTTGGTTATACTTATAATTAAACTCTTCTTCTTTTAGGTGGTCTACATCCATTGTGAGGAGTTGGAGTAACATCNACAATTTCAGTTACTTCGATACCACCATTATGTATTGATCTTATCGCGGATTCTCTTCCGTTTCCAGGACCTTTAACATATACTTTAACTTTTCTTAAACCCGCATCTTTAGCAACGGAAACAGCATCTTCAGCTGCCATTTGTGCCGCGTAAGGGGTATTCTTTTTAGTTCCTCTAAATCCCATTTTACCGGCAGATGACCATGAAATGACATCACCGTTTTTGTTAGTTAGGGAAATAATAATATTGTTAAATGATGCAACTATGTGAGCTTCACCATTTGACTCAACAACAACTTTTCTTTTTTTAGTACTAGATTTTGCCATATACTATTTTATTTAGTTACTTTTTTCTTGTTAGCAACAGTTTTTCTTTTTCCTTTTCTGGTTCTAGAATTATTCTTTGTTCTTTGTCCTCTCAGAGGTAATCCTGTTCTGTGTCTAATACCTCTGTAACTACCAATATCCATTAATCTTTTGATATTTAACTGAGTTTCAGAACGTAATTCACCTTCGATTGTAAAAGCACCTACAGCTTCCCTTATTTTGCTTATTTCTGCATCAGACCAATCAGATACTTTTTTACTATGATCTACACCTGCAGAATCTAATATTTTTGATGCTCTGCTATTTCCTATTCCGAAAATATAAGTCAAAGAGATAACACCTCTTTTATTCTTTGGTATGTCTATTCCTGCTATTCTTGCCATAATACTAACCTTGTCTTTGTTTAAATCTAGGATTCTTTTTGTTTATCACGTAAAGTCTCCCCTTTCTTCGTACAATTTTACAATCTGCACTTCTCTTTTTTACTGATGCTCTAACTTTCATTTTTAAAATCTATAAGTTATTCTTGCCTTAGTTAAATCATAAGGACTCATTTCTAATTTTACTTTATCACCAGGCAACAATTTGATATAATGCAAACGCATTTTACCAGAAATATGAGCTGTGACAACATGACCATTTTCTAACTCAACCCTAAACATTGCATTAGATAATGATTCNATTATTGTTCCTTCTTGTTCTATTGGTGCCTGTTTTGCCATAATTAATATTTTATATTGCTGGTTTTCTGTCTCTACCAGCCTTCATTAACCCATCATAATGCTTATTTAATAAATAAGAATTAACCTGCTGCATTGTATCAATAGCTACACCGACCATAATCAGTAGAGATGTTCCACCGAAAAATAATGCCCAACCAGCTTGAACATCCATAAACTTAACTACCACCGCTGGGAAAACAGCAACAAGTGCTAAGAATATAGAGCCAGGAAGAGTTATGTGTGACATGATCGTGTCAAGAAGATTTGAGGTGTCAGTCCCAGGTCTAATACCAGGAATAAAGCCTCCACTTCTCTTTAGATCGTCAGCAATCTTATTTGTGGGGACAGTAATTGCAGTATAGAAATATGTGAATACTATAATTAAAAGTCCAAATACCACATTATACCATAATCCAAAAATATCTGCAAATTCAATTTCCATCCAACTTCCGAGGTTAGACATAAATTGTAAGTCAACGTTCTTTAATGAACCACCAAGAAAAGATGGNACAAACATTATTGCCTGTGCAAAAATTATTGGCATAACACCTGAAGCATTTAATCTAAGTGGTATATACTGTCTAGTACCAGCAACATTTCTGTCAAATCCACCAGAGGCAGTACGCCTAGCGTATTGAACAGCAATTTTTCTAACAGCCATTACTAACATTACCGATGCCAATATAATAGCAACCCATATCACAAGTTCAATTGAAATCATAATTAAACCACCGTTAGATTCTGTTACTCTAGATACCCACTCCTGTACGAATGACTGGGGCATTGTTGCAATAATACCTACCATAATTAGAAGAGAGATACCATTTCCAATCCCTTTATCAGTAATCTTTTCTCCAAGCCACATTGCAAAAATACAGCCAGTTACTAATATGATTATGGAGGANAAGTAGAACATTCCACCTTGACCAAGTAAAAATGCTTCTGGGGGAATACCTAGTGCTGGTAAAGCNGTTAAATACGCAGGTGATTGAACCAAACATATTGCTATTGTCAACCATCTAGTTATCTGAGTAATTTTTTTCTGACCACTGGCGCCTTCTTTTTGTAATTTTTGCAAATAAGGAATTGCAATACCCATCAACTGAACAACAATCGAGGCAGANATATATGGCATAATTCCAAGTGCAAACACAGAAGCATTAGCAAATGCGCCACCGGTAAAAGCATTTAATAAACCTAAAATACCCTGCTCAGTATTTTCAGCAATTTGCCCTAATTTCGTGGCATCAATTCCTGGAAGNACAACCTGAGCNCCAAATCTGTAAACTAATAACATAGTAAGGGTTAAAAGAATTCTATCTTTTAGCTCTGTNATTTTCCAGATATTTTTTAATACTTCGATTACCTTGTTCATAATTTAATTTATATGTTTATNGCTTCNCCTCCAGCAGCTTCTATTGCNGATTTCGCAGATGCTGTAAACTTATGAGCTGAAACTTTAACTTTGCCTTTTAATTCACCTCTACCTAAAATTTTTACTAGCTCATTTTTTCTAACTAATCTTAATTTGATCATTGAATCAAAATCAAGCTTAGTTTTAATTTTTTTATCGTCAATCAATGACTGAATTGTATCAAGATTAACACCCTGGTATTCAACTCTATTTATATTTTTAAAACCAAATTTTGGTATTCTCCTTTGCAAGGGCATTTGACCTCCCTCAAAACCTAACTTTTTGGAGTATCCGGATCTGGACTTTGCACCCTTATGACCTCTAGTAGAAGTACCTCCTTTACCAGAGCCTTGTCCTCTACCAACCCTCTTACTATTTTTATTAATTGAACCTTTCGCAGGCTTTAAATTACTTAAATCCATTTTATTATTTTTCTACAGTTACTAAGTGACTTACTTTACTTATCATACCTAGAATATTTGGTGTATCATCGTGTTCAACAGTCATACCCAACTTTCTTAATCCAAGGGCAGCTAATGTTAATTTCTGCTTTTTAGTTCTATTAATAGAACTTCTTACCTGTGTAACCTTAATTTTTGCCATGTTATCCCTTATATAATTTTTCTAATGTAATTCCCCTATTTTTAGCAATAGTATGAGCATTCTTTAATCTTAGTAGGGCATCAAATGTAGCCTTTACAACATTATGAGGATTCGACGAACCTTGTGATTTTGATAGTACATCGCCAACACCGACAGCTTCTAGAACAGTTCTTACAGCTCCTCCCGCTATCACCCCAGTACCTGGTGCAGCTGGAATTATATTAATACGTGCTCCTCCATATTTTCCTTTTTGCTCGTGCGGTAAAGTACCTTTAACAATAGGAATTCTTACCAGATTCTTTTTTGCATCTTCAACAGCTTTTGCAATCGCACTAGAGACATCCTTAGATTTACCCAAACCATGGCCTACTACACCATTTTCGTCTCCTACTACAACAATTGCAGAGAATCCAAATGTTCTACCACCTTTCGTGACCTTGGTTACCCTTTGTACTCCAACTAAACTATCTTTTAGCTCTAGCCCGCCTGGTTTTACTCTTTCTACGCTTTTATAGTTATGATACATAAATTAAAATTTTAGTCCACCTTCTCTTGCACCGTCAGCTAAAGATTTTACTCTTCCGTGATATAAATATCCTGAACGGTCAAAAGAAACTTGTTTAATACCTTTTGAAGCAGCTTTTTCAGCAAGTTTTTTACCGACAAGTGAAGCTGTTTCAGTTTTGTTTCCTTTTGTCTTTGAAATTTCTTTTTCAGTCGATGATGATGAAACGATAGTACTGCCGTTTACATCATTTACTAACTGAGCATATATTTCTTTATTACTTCTAAAAACAGACAATCTAGGTTGAGCTTCAGTACCTGAAACAATTTTCCTTATTCTGTTTTTTATTCTAGTCCTTCTTTGATTCTTAGTTAACTTCATATTATAAATGTTAAGCCTGTTTACCTGCTTTTCTTCTTATTTGCTCACCAACAAATCTAATACCTTTACCTTTGTAAGGTTCAGGCTTTCTAAAAGATCTTATTTTAGCTGCTACCTGTCCAACTAATTGCTTGTCATAAGAAGTTAGCTTTATGATTGGATTAGCTCCTTTTTCAGAGACTGTTTCGACTTTAACCTCTTGAGCTAAACTCATAACTACACTATGTGAAAAACCAAGTGCGAGTTCTAGCTTCTGACCCTGAGCAGTTGCTCTATATCCAACACCCACTAATTCTAATTCTTTCGTCCAACCTTCAGAGACCCCAATAATCATATTATTTATAAGTGCTCTGTAAAGACCATGCTTTGCCTTGTGTTCTTTAGCCTCAGAGGCTCTTTCAACATTAAGAACACCATCATTCATTTTAACCAATACATCCGAAAACTCTTGCTCGATTTCTCCTAGCTTTCCTTTAACAACTATTTTGTTGTCAGAAATTTCAACCGAAACTCCTTCAGGTATTGTAATTGGATTATTTCCTACTCTAGACATTTTTTTTATTTTTTCTAATTAACGTAACAAATTACCTCTCCTCCAACATTTTCGTTTCTAGCTTGTTTTGCCGTCATGACACCTTTTGATGTAGAGACAATGGCAATTCCAAGACCATTTAAAACCCTTGGCAAATCAGCTGAACCAGTATATTTTCTCAAACCAGGCTTACTGATTCTTGAAATGTTAGTAATCACCGACTCATTATTTTCTTTAGTATACTTTAGGGCTATTTTTATGCTTCCCTGAACAGTATCATCTTCAAATTTGTAACTCAAAATATATCCTTGATCAAATAATATTTTGGTAATTTCCTTCTTAAGGTTAGAAGCAGGAATTGAGACAACTTTATGATTTGCTCTAATTGCGTTTCTAACTCTTGTTAAATAATCAGCTATAGGATCTGTATTCATATTCTTAATTTTATTTTACCAACTAGCTTTTTTTACTCCGGGAATTAAACCCTTGTTTGCCATTTCTCTGAAAAGAACCCTAGAAATACCAAAATTTCTCATGTAGCCTTTTGGTCTTCCAGTAAGCTTACATCTGTTATGCATTCTTATAGGGGATGCATTTTTTGGAAGTTTTTGTAACCCTTCATAGTCACCAGCCTCCTTTAATGCTTTTCTCTTTTCAGCATATTTAGCTACAATTTTTGCTCTTTTTACTTCACGAGCTTTCATTGATTCTTTAGCCATAGTTTTTATTAATTTATTTTAATTTTCTTTATTATTTTTTTCACCTTCATCTGTTTCAGGAGTTTCCTCTACATCAGCTTCAGCCTCAGGAGTTTCCTCTGCAACGGCCTCAGCCTCAGGAGTTTCCTCTGCANCAGTTTCGTTAACNGGGGGNTTATTCTCTNCTTTTGGTCTCTCNTTAGCTTCGCTTTTTTTCATGAAGGGTAAACCTAATTCACTTAATAGCTGCATAGCTTCAGTATCAGTATTTGCACTTGTCACAAAAGTTATGTCCATTCCTGAAATCTTATTGATCTTATCAATATTAATTTCAGGAAAAATAATTTGCTCAGTAACACCTAAGTTGTAGTTACCTCTTCCATCAAATCCGGTACTTTTAACTCCGTTAAAATCTCTAACTCTGGGAAGAGCAGTTGTTACAAATCTGTCAAGAAACTCATACATTCTTTCACCTCTTANAGTTACCTTNACTCCAACTGGCATTCCTTTTCTAAGCTTAAACGACGCAACGTCTTTTTTTGACATCGTTGCAATAGCTTTTTGACCTGAAATATCAGTAACTTCATTNAANGCGTGATCGATAAGCTTTTTGTCATTAACAGCAGCACCAACTCCTTTCGATATAACAATCTTCTGAAGCTTTGGTACCTGCATAACATTGTCATAACTAAATTCTTTTAACAACCTAGAGACAATATTACTCTTATATTCCTTTTTTAACCTTGGTATATAACTCATAACTATAATACTTCGTCAGATTTTTTTGAATATCTGACTTTTTTATCTTTTTCAATTTTAAAACCAACTCTGGTTGGCTGACCATCAGAGGTAATTAGGGATATATTAGATATATCAATGGATAACTCCATTTCGGTAATACCCCCCTTTGGATTATTTGCATTTGGTTTATTATGTTTTTTAACTAAATTAACCCCTTCAACGATTGCTCTATTTTTATCAGCAAATACCCGTAGGACTTTTCCTTGGGTTCCTTTTTGATTTCCAGCAATTACTTTAACTATATCGCCTGTTTTAATTTTTAATTTCCTTCTCATATAATATTTTTAAAGCACTTCAGGAGCTAGTGATACAATTTTCATAAACTTCTTATCTCTAAGTTCTCTTGCTACAGGACCAAAAACTCTGGTACCTTTCATTTCACCCGAGGCATCCAATAATACACATGCGTTGTCATCAAATCTTATGTATGAACCGTCTTTTCTTCTTACCTCTTTCGTTGTTCTAACTACTACGGCAGGAGAAACGGCACCTTTTTTTACCATTCCGTTAGGCGTGGCTGATTTAACAGAAACAACTATTTTGTCTCCGATAGAAGCATATCTCCTCTTTGTACCTCCAAGGACTCTAATGGTTAGAACTTCCTTGGCACCAGTATTATCAGCAACTTTTAATCTTGATTCTTGTTGTAACATAATTATTTAGCTCTTTCAATTATTTCTACTAATCTCCAACATTTAGACCTACTTAGTGGTCTTGTCTCCATGATCTTAACTCTGTCTCCNATATTGCAATCATTTTTTTCATCATGAGCAACATATTTTTTGGTTTTCAATACGAATTTTCCGTACATCGGGTGTTTCACCTTTTTAACCTCAGAAACCACAATAGACTTCTGCATTTTGTTACTTGTTACAACCCCAATTCTTTCTTTTCTTAAATTTCTTTTTTCCATATTCAAATAGAATAAATTATTTATTGTCTCTTTTGTTTAATTCAGTCATTATTCTGGCTATAGATTTTCTTACAGTTTTGATCTGAATTGGATTTTCCAATGGAGACACTGCATGAGCCATCTTAAGCTCACTGTACTTTTTCTTATTTTCAACGAGCTGTTCATTAAGCTCTTCATTTGATAATTTTATTACTTCTTGTTGCTTCATATAACAATTTTTACGCTTCGTAATCCCTGGCAATTATAAATTTTGTTTTTACAGGCAGCTTTTGTGCAGCAAGCCTTAGTGCCTCTTTAGCTATATCAAGTGGGACACCACCGACTTCAAATAAAATTCTACCCGGTTTTACAACAGCAGCCCAATATTCAACAGCACCTTTTCCTTTACCCATACGAACCTCTAATGGCTTCTTTGTTATCGGCTTATCTGGAAAAATTTTAATCCAAAGTTGACCTTCCCTTTTCATATATCTTGTTGCTGCAATCCTGGCAGCTTCAATCTGTCTTGAAGTTAAAAAATTAGAATCAAGGGATTTTATACCAAACATTCCGTTAGAAAGCCTGTGACCTCTTCCAGAATTACCCTTCATTCTTCCTTTTTGAACCTTACGATATTTTGTTTTTTTCGGTTGTAACATCTTTGATTAATTTCTTTTTCTTCTGTTATTTTTACCTTGTTTTTTTGAAAGACCTACAAGTGGATTTAAATCTCTTTTACCATAAACTTCTCCCTTCATAATCCAGACTTTAACACCAATTCTTCCATAAGTCGTATGTGCTTCAACCATAGCATAATCAATATCTGCCCTAAAAGTGGATAAAGGAATTCTCCCTTCTTTGTAATGTTCACTTCTAGCCATTTCCGCACCATTTAGTCTACCGCTTATTTGAATCTTAATGCCTTCTGCATTCATCCTAATAGAGGCAGCGATAGCCATCTTAATTGCTCTTTTATAAGAAATCCTGTTTTCAATTTGTCTTGCTACGCTTGATGCAACAAGGAATGCGTCCAACTCTGGTCTTTTTATTTCATAAATATTCAACTGAATATCCTTGGATGTGATCTTTTTTAGTTCTTCTTTTAATTTATCAACTTCTTGACCTCCTTTTCCGATAATAATTCCAGGTCTGGCAGTTGTAATAGTGACAGTAACAATCTTTAAAGTTCTTTCGATAATTACTCTTGAAATACTTGCTTTGGCTAGTCGGGCATGAACATACTTTCTAATTTTCTGATCTTCAGCTAATTTATCTCCATAATCATTGCCNCCATACCAATTAGATTCCCATCCTCTAATGATACCAATTCTATTCCCTATTGGATTTGTTTTTTGTCCCATTTAATTACTTATTATCTTTTGTATTCAACACAATAGTCACATGATTAGACCTTTTCCTAATTCTGTGTGCCCTTCCTTGTGGAGCTGTTCTAATTCTTTTTAACATTGTAGCACTATCAACTTTAATCTCATGGATATATAGGTTAGCGTCTTCTATGTTAGCATCTTTATTTTTTGCTTGCCAGTTTGAAATTGCAGACATTAATAACTTTTCAAGTTTTCTTGATGCCTCTTTTTGGCTAAACCTGAAAATATCTAATGCCTGTTCAACATCTTTACCTCTTACCAAATCAGCAACAATCCTCATTTTTCTAGGGGAGGTAGGGCAGTTGTTAAGCTTTGCAATCGCCAAATTATTATTGTCTTTAATATTTTCTTTAGTAACAGCCATAGTTTTCTATTTTTTTCCCTTGTTTTTAGCTCCTGCGTGACCTCTAAANGATCTGGTAGGAGANAATTCACCTAATTTATGTCCAACCATATTTTCTGTTATGTAAACCGGTATAAATTGCCTTCCATTATGAACGGCAATAGTTTGACCTACAAAATCTGGTGTAATCATACTTGCTCTTGACCAAGTTTTTATAACAGTCTTTTTATTGTCCTGAATATTTTTTTCCACCTTGCGGTTTAATTTATAATGGACGTAAGGTCCTTTTTTTAATGATCTAGACATAATTATTTATTTCTTCGTTCGATAATATATTTATTACTTTCTTTTGTTTTAGATCTAGTCCTAAATCCTTTGGCAGGGATACCTTTTCTTGATCTTGGGTGTCCTCCAGATGCTCTTCCTTCACCACCTCCCATTGGATGATCAACAGGGTTCATCGCAACCGGTCTTGTTCTTGGTCTTCTGCCTAACCATCTTGTTCTTCCAGCTTTTCCAGAAACCGTCAATTGATGGTCAGAATTGGAGACCACACCAATCGTTGCAAAACAATTACTTAAAACTAATCTGGTTTCTCCAGACGGCAATTTGATAGTGGTAAACTTACCTTCTCTTGCCATTAATTGTGCATATGATCCAGCACTTCTAGCTAAAGTTGCACCTTTTCCAGGTCTCATTTCAATACATGAAATAACAGTACCTAGTGGTATACTTGAAAGTGGCATGGCATTACCAGTATCAGGTGATACAGACTGACCCGAAACAATTTTCTGACCAACTTTCATACCCTTTTGAGCAATAATGTATCGCTTTTCTTTGTCGGTGTATGTGACTAGTGCTATGAACGCAGATCTATTCGGATCATATTCGATAGAAGTTACTTCGCCAACTACATCAAACTTATCTCTTTTAAAATCAATAACTCTGTATCTTCTTTTATGGCCTCCACCTTTGTACCTCATGGTCATTCTTCCCTGATTATTTCTTCCACCACTTTTTTTCATTGGCTTCAGTAGGGACTTTTCAGGTTTAGACGTGGTAACTTCAGAATATTCATTAACTATTCTAAATCTTTGCCCTGGGGTTATTGGTTTTAATTTTCTTACTGACATTATCTTAAATTTTAAGCGTTTGCGTATAAATCAATTGATTCTCCATCGGCTAACTGCACAATTGCTTTTTTAATAGCGTTTGTCTTTCCATACTGAATTCCAGCTTTTGTGTATCTGATTCTTCTGTCGGATCTAACATTTATAGTTCTAACCTTTTCAACCTTCACTCCATAAGAGGATTCAATAGCTTTTTTAATTTCAACTTTATTAGCTGAATTAGCAACCTGAAAAGTGTAACAGTTATTTAATTCGCTATCATTGGTAGCTTTTTCAGTAATAATTGGTTTAATCAAAAGACTCATAATTATTTACTTAAATTTTCATTTATACTTAATAAAGAGCTCTCTGAGATAATAAGTTCTTTAGCATTTAATATTTTATAAGTGCTTATTTCTGAACTAGTTACAACCTCAGAACCCTTAAAATTTCGCGATGACAAATATACATTATTATTTGGTGCACCAAATACAATAAGGGATTTTTTGTCTTCGACATTTAAGGCCTTTAAAACATCAATAAACATCTTTGTTTTTGGAGCTTTAAAGTCAAAATCTTCAATAACTTTGATAGCCTTATCCTTAGCTTTTAATGTTAGTGCAGATTTTCTTGCTAATTTTTTTAGTTTTTTATTGAGTTTAACCTCATAATCTCTNGGTCTNGGACCAAATATTCTTCCTCCACCTCTGAATATACCAGATTTTATACTACCAGCACGGGCTGTTCCTGTACCTTTCTGTCTTTTAATCTTTCTTGTACTTCCTTTAATGTCTGCTCTTTCTTTTGCCTTGTGAGTACCTTGCCTTTGGTTAGCCAGATATTGTTTTACATCTAGATATAATGCATGCTCATTAGGCTCAACAGAAAAAATTTCCTTAGGAAGAGTTACTTCTCTACCAGTTTCTTTACCTTTTGAATTTAATACCGCTAATTTCATTACTTCTGTATTATTACATAAGAGTTTTTATGACCTGGAACACATCCTTTAACAAGTAAAAGATTTTTCTCAGGCATAACCTTTAAAACTCTTAAATTCATAACTTTAACTTTCTCTCCGCCCATTCTACCTGCCATTTTCATTCCTTTGAAAACCCGTGCAGGATATGATGCTGCACCGATAGAACCTGGGGCTCTTAATCGGTTGTGTTGCCCGTGTGTTGCTTGACCAACTCCAGCAAAGCCATGTCTTTTAACAACACCCTGAAATCCTTTTCCTTTTGAAATCCCTGAAACATCAACAAATTCTCCCTCCTCAAAATGATCTACACCTACAGTGTCTCCCAAGTTCAGATCCTGATCAAAACCTTGAAATTCTACCACTTTTATTTTTGCAACTGTCCCAGCTTTTTTAGCATGACCTTTAGCTGCTTTGGTAGTACTTTTCTCTGTCTTGTCATCGAAACCTAATTGAACAGCTTTGTAGCCATCAACTTCTTCAGTTCTGACTTGGGTAACAATACAAGGACCGGCTTCAATGACAGTACACGGAACATTTTTTCCGTTTTCATCGAAAATACTGGTCATTCCTACTTTTTTTCCTATTAACCCAGACATAATTTTTATTTTTTCTTTTTTACTCTAAAAAATTAGGGTCAAAATAATTTAACCCTAAATTATTTTTCTCCATTTTTCCTTCGCGAAACGCTCCGGACATGTTAAACCAGAATTAACTGGCAGGTAATATTATACCTTAATTTCTACTTCAACTCCACTCGGCAACTCTAACTTCATTAATGCATCAATTGTTTTCGAAGAGGTACTGTAAATATCCAATAATCTCTTGTAAGAACTCAACTGAAATTGCTCTCTTGANTTCTTATTCACATGAGGTGATCTCAAAACAGTAAAAAGTTTTTTATGAGTTGGTAATGGAATTGGTCCAGTTACCACAGCACCTGTACTTTTAACNGTTTTTACNATCTTTTCAGCGGAATTATCCACTAAACTATGATCATAAGATTTTAATTTTATTCTAATTTTTTGACTCATCTTTTTCTAATTAAGAATCAATAGATCCATTTGCTTTTTTGATAACCTCCTCTGAAACATTAGATGGCGTAGCAGCATAGTGAGAAAACTCCATTGTTGAAGTTGCTCTACCTGATGATAGTGTTCTCAATGATGTAACATAGCCAAACATTTCAGAAAGTGGCACATCAGCTTTAACAACTTTTGAACCAGCACGATCTCCCATGTCGTTAACCTGACCCCTTCTTCTGTTTAAGTCTCCAACTATATCACCCATATTTTCTTCAGGGGTTAAAACCTCAAGCTTCATAATGGGCTCCATAATAACAAACTTGGCTAACCTGGCAGCATTTTTAAAACCAATCTTAGCAGCAAGCTCAAACGATAATTGATCTGAATCAACATCATGATAAGAGCCATCGTTAAGTGTAACTTTCATTGAATCTACTTCGTATCCAGCTAATGGTCCATTCTGCATAGCCATTTTAAATCCTTTTTCAACAGATGGGATAAATTCTTTAGGTACATTTCCACCTTTTATATTGGAAACAAACTCTAAACCTTGCTTACCTTCATCAGCAGGTTCAACAGTGAAAGCTATATCTGCAAATTTACCTCTACCACCAGATTGTTTTTTATATACTTCTCGGTGGTCTGCTTTTAGAGTGATTGCTTCTTTATACTCAACCATTGGTTCACCTTCATTAACCTCTACCTTAAATTCTCTTTTTAATCTATCAACGATGATATCTAAGTGAAGCTCACCCATACCTGAAATAATAGTCTGTCCAGAGGCTTCATCAGTTCTTACAGTGAATGTAGGATCTTCCTCGGAGAGCTTGGCTAAGGCCATTCCTAATTTATCAACATCAGCTTTAGTTTTAGCCTCTACAGCTATACCAATAACTGGATCTGGAAAATCCATGCTCTCCAGTACAATTGGTGCTTTTTCTGAGGTTAAACTGTCACCTGTTTTAATGTCTTTGAATCCCACCGCAGCTCCGATGTCTCCAGCCTCGATTAAATCAATAGCATTTTGTTTATTAGAATGCATTTGATAGATTCTAGAAATTCTTTCTTTTTTACCTGATCTGTTATTTANTACATATGAACCAGCAGGAAGTTTACCAGAGTATACTCTAAAAAATGCAAGCCTACCAACAAATGGGTCAGTTGCNATTTTGAATGCTAATGCTGCAAATGGTTCTTCCACAGATGGCTTTCTGGAAATTTCTTCTTGATTATCAGGNTTTGTTCCGATAATCGCATCTTTATCTATAGGGGAAGGTAAATATCTGCATACCGCATCTAACAGAAATTGAACACCTTTGTTTTTGAACGCTGAACCACATATCATTGGTATAATTGCCATGTCCATTACGGCAGCACGCAGAGCGTTGTGAATTTCTTCTTCTGTTATTGAATCCTCATCTTCCATGTACTTTTCAAGAAGATCATCATCATATGACGCAACTTCTTCGATGAGTAAGCCTCTGTATTTTTTTGCCTCTTCTTTAAGATTATCTGGGATCTCTACGACATCAAAAGTTGAGCCCATTGATTCTTCATGCCAAATAATTGCTCTATTTTTTATTAAATCAACAATTCCCTTGAAATCAGCTTCCTCACCAATCGGTAAAACAATTTGAACTGCATTTGAACCTAACATTTCTTTTACCTGTTTACAAACCATGGAGAAATTTGAACCTTGCCTGTCCATTTTATTTACAAATCCGATTCTNGGAACTTTGTAATTATCAGCAAGTCTCCAATTCGTTTCTGACTGTGGCTCTACACCATCGACAGCACTAAATAGAAACACGAGACCATCTAATACACGAAGAGATCTGTTTACCTCAACGGTGAAATCCACGTGACCTGGTGTGTCAATTATATTAAAGTGATAGCCCTTAGAATCGTCATTCTTTTTTCCATTGTCAGTTGGAAAATCCCAAGTACAAGTAGTAGCAGCAGATGTGATTGTGATACCCCTTTCCTGTTCTTGTTCCATCCAATCCATTGTGGCAGCACCATCATGAACTTCACCAATTTTATGAGATACACCAGTATAATAAAGTATTCTTTCAGTAGTTGTAGTTTTTCCTGCATCAATGTGAGCAGCAATACCAATATTACGAGTATATTTTAAATCTCTTGCCATTTGAATTAGAATCTAAAGTGTGAAAATGCTTTGTTTGCTTCTGCCATTTTGTGAGTATCAACTTTTTTCTTGACAGCGGCTCCTTCTTCTTTAGCGGCAGCTAGAACCTCAGCCGCAAGCTTTTGAGCCATTGATTTTTCATTTCTTTTTCTTGAGTAATTAATCAACCACTTCATTGCGATCGAAATTTTTCTGTCAGACCTTATTGGGCTTGGTATTTGAAAAGTAGCCCCACCAACCCTTCTACTTCTTACCTCAACATGAGGCATTACATTTGATAATGCGTCTTTCCAAACATCAAGAGCAGATTTTTCATCATCAGTTTTTTTAGACTCTACAACATCAATCGCGTCATAAAATATCCTAAAAGCTGTAGACTTTTTACCACTCCACATCATCATGTTTACAAATCTAGTAACGAGTTTATCGTTAAACTTTGGATCTGGAAGTAATGGACGCTTTTTAGCCTGCTTTTTTCTCATTTTTTATCTTTATAATTATGCAACTATTTTTTAGGTTTTTTTGCTCCATACTTGGATCTTCTCTGAGCCCTTCCCTCAACACCTGCAGTATCAAGAGCACCTCGAATTATGTGATATCTTACACCAGGGAGGTCCTTTACTCTACCACCTCTTACAAGAACTATTGAATGTTCCTGAAGGTTGTGGCCTTCTCCAGGGATATAAGCATTAACTTCATTTCCATTGGTTAATCTGACCCTCGCAACTTTTCTCATGGCCGAATTTGGCTTTTTTGGTGTAGTTGTATATACACGGGTGCAAACACCTCTTCTTTGAGGACAAGAACTAAGAGCCGCAGATTTACTTTTCTTTGTAATTTTGGCTCTTCCTTTTCTTACTAATTGCGATATAGTTGGCATATTGTAAAATATATTTTTTTTTACCTCTCATTTTAAGAGGCGCGCAAAGTTAGAAATTTAAATCAATTATTCAAATGTTACATCTTAAATTTTCTAACTTTTTAAAAAAAAAATCATTAATTATATTAAAATCAATTAATTAACGTTCATTTTATCAGATGAATTTTATTAGAATTTACATAAAATCAGGTCTTTTTTTAATTCAAATACTTCTATCTGTCAATTTGCTTTATTCTCAAGAATATGTCTTAGAATTTATAAGCAATGAAGAAGTTTCGAAAAAAGTTAAAAAGTTTAATAATTACAGTGAGCTGATTTTATCGATTGACGACTCATTATCCTCTATCAAAAAACAGGGATATTTTGGTGCAAAAGTTGATTCGTTTCTAAAACTAGATTCATTAAATTATCAGGTAAGTATAAGTAAAAACCAAAAGGTAAAATATGTTGATATTTTAAATAAAGATGAACTCGATGAAAACACTCTAAAAATATTAAACAATTATAGTCTGGAAAATGGGTTAGTCAAATTTGAAAAAATTGATTCTGTTGCAAAAGAAATATCTGAAATTCTGTCTGAATTAGGATATCCTTTTTCTGAAATTAGTTTTAAAAATTTGGAATCAATAAACCCATTGGTTATAAGCTTAGAAATTGATATTAATTATGGTACCAAAAGAAATATCGATAAGGTTGTAGTTCAAGGTTATGAAAATTTTCCTAAAAATTTTATAAATAATATTTTTAAACCAGGGAAAAATAAGTCGTTAGATGTAGATAAAGCTTTAGCTCAATCGAACTTAATCGATAAAAGCAGATTCGCACGAAATAAAAGGAATCCAGAAATTCTTTTTACAAAAGACTCTACCGCTTTGTATCTGTACATCGAAAAAATAAGAAGAAATTCATTTGACGGGTTTATTTCCTTTAATTCAGACGAAAATTCGGGTAAAATAAATGTTGAGGGATACGCTAAAATAAGTCTTAATAATACATTTAACCTGGGCGAAAATATAAATTTTGATTTCAAATCTCAGAAAAATCGTGACAGAGCATTAAATTCTAATATTTACCTTCCATACATTTTAGGTTCTGCACTAAATCTAAACTATGGCTTGAATTTGACCCAGAGGGATTCTACATTCACCTCTAATGAAAATATAATTGATGTCGACATGAATTTTAGAAATTTGAGAGCAGGATTAGGTTTTCAGATCAATAATTCAACTGTAGATACAGAAGCTCAGAATGTTGAAGACTTTAAAAGTAGGTCAATCAATATTTTTTCTGATTACACATTAGTTGATGATGAAGATNTACTTATTCCAGACCTATTTAAGATTTCTTTTAGATTTGGAACAGGNCTAAAAGAACAATCTTTAGAGAAAACNAACTTTAACAAATTCTCAATTGAATTGTACAAGAAATTTAATTTTTCATCAAAATTAAAATTTCAGNCAAAAATTTTCAGGGAAGAAATTAATTCAAAAAATTTGGTTAACAACGAATTGTTAAGATTCGGAGGAAGTAATTCTATCAGAGGATTTGATGATAACAGTATTTTTACCGATGGCTACACTTTATTAAATTCAAGCCTAAATTTTTACATAAATGACACCATATATATATATACAATATTTGATGTGGCAAATTATAGCAATGATATATTGAATATTGAACAGGATATTTACTCTGGTGGGTTCGGTTTTTCATCAATAACCAAAAATGGAATAGTTTCTATAAGCTATTCAAAGGGAAATAACTGGGGAAATAGATTCAACCTTAAAAATGCTAAAATTAATGTAATTTTTGCTGCTTTTTTCTGATTACCAACAGATAAAATCTTAAAAAAACCTTAAAATTTTACAATTTAATTTTGTTTTATTAACATTAATTTATGATTTTTGTCTTTGGACTAATTCAAATATAATTAAAATGAAAACAAAGTTTAGTGGAATTTTGACGCTGTTATTGGCGTTTGTTGTGCAGCTAACGTTTGCACAAGACAAAGCGGTTTCAGGAACAGTTTCTGACGAGTCAGGAATGCCTGTTGCCGGAGTAAACATTATTGTGCAAGGCACATCTTCTGGAACTCAGTCTGACTTTGATGGTAATTATAGCATCATGGTTGACGAGGGAGCAGTATTGACATTTAGTTATGTTGGATATACAACTGAATCAAGAACAGTTGGATCCTCCGACACAATTAATGTTACTATGAGCGAAGACGTAGCACAATTAGAAGAAGTAGTAGTAACTGCACAAGGTATTACGAGAGAAAGAAAAGCTCTTGGTTATGCTGTAAGTGAGGTTGCTGGTGAAGAAATGGAACAAAGAACTGAAGGTGATGTTGCCAGAGTACTTTCTGGAAAAGCATCAGGTGTTAACATTACTAGTCAGTCTGGTACTTCAGGTTCTGCAACAAATGTCGTAATTAGAGGTTACACTTCTATTAATGGTAGTAACCAGGCACTTTTTGTTGTTGATGGTGTTCCTTACAGTACAGAAACTAACTCTCAAGGAAGTTTCCTTGGTGGTAACCTTGGTTCAAGTAGATTTTTAGATCTTGACCCAAACAACATTGAGAGTGTTAACGTACTTAAAGGTCTAGCTGCAGCTACATTATATGGTAGTCAAGGTAAGAACGGTGTTATTGTAATCACAACTAAAACCGGATCTCTTCAAGCTAAAGGACCTAAGAAAACTGAAATTAATGTAACTCAATCATATTTTGTTAACGAAATGGCTTCTATGCCAGATTACCAAGACAAGTATGGAGGTGGATTTGACCAATCTTTTGGATGGTTCTTCAGTAACTGGGGACCTGCATTCGCAAGAGATGGAGTTGATGGATGGGCTAACGATCCTGCAGGTATCATTGTAGATACTGACGGAGTAGGAACTGTTGAGCATCCATACGGATCATCCTCATTCCTTAACGCATTCTTAGGTGGTAATAACGTATTAAATCAGCAATATACTGGTGAAAGATACGAGTGGAAACCTTATAAAAGTGTTGAGAACTTCTTTAGATCAGGTAGTGTTTCTAACACTTCTATTAACATAAGAGGTGCATCTGATGATGGAAACCTTTCATATACTGTTAACTATGGTAACCTCGATGAAGAAGGATTTACACCTGGTAATGGGTTAAGAAGAAACAATTTATCTGTTGGTGGACGTGCTGTTCTATCCAACAAGTTTACTGTTCAAGGTTCTATGAACTACAGTAATACATCATTTGTTTCTCCCCCTGTTGCGGCATCTAGAGGTAACGGTACATTAGGATGGTCAACATTCGGAAATGTATTCTTTACACCAAGAAACGTTGACTTAATGGGATTACCTTTTACTATTCCAGAAAACGGTGGTAGTATCTATTATAGAAATGGTAATGACATTATCAACCCTAATTGGTCTGTAGCTAATGCCCAGGGTGGTCAAACAGTTAACAGAGTTAACGCTACAACTAGTCTTACTTATGACTTTAACGACAATATATCTTTAACGTATCGTTATGGTCTTGACTGGTATAATGAAAGAAATAAAGATTATTCAAACAAAAACGGTGT
>JGI24820J26691_1000114_pt1 | contig 20754 bp, 22 predicted proteins | sample METZYME_5_50m_FD_26691 | JGI IMG/M metagenome (IMG submission 26691) | reverse complement strand
GTGGATGTTTAAGATTGTTGGTTTATCTTTTCCTACAAATATTCCCCAAGTATCAATCTCTGATTTCTCCGTATCAATTCTTTCATATATGCAATCTCTTGTTTTAATGTTTTTAACAAAAAAATTATTAGCTTTCGATATCTTATTTAGCTTTCCTTCGATTAGTTCATATACTTCGTCAGGATTTGAGAATGAATTTGCTATGACATAGACACTTCCATCGCTAAATGCAAAGTCTTTAATGGTGATATTTTCATCAATTAAGTCAATTTTTTCATTAGCATTTCGTAGTAGTGTTTTTCCAGAATCCTCATATAGAAAATAAAGAATTGACTCATGTACTGTTGCTTTGATTATATTTCTATCAAATAATTTATATTTAAATGAAACTTTGCCTGACTGAGAGAACTTTAAAACTGTAGTGTTAGTTGGCCATTCAAACCTATTCTTTAAGCCAACAGCATGAAGTTCATCTTCATAATAAAACAAATTTCCTAGCATGCCTTTTGTAAATATATCTACAATTTTTTTATTTTTTAAAGATCCAATTCTCTCCTCAAGCATAGTTCCTTTTGAGTTGTGTTTGTTATAAACAAAAGTAAGAACACCATTATTTTCCACTAAAGAATCAATTGAAATAATATTATGTTTATCACCGTCTACAACCTTTTCAGATTTGCCACTTTGAAGATTAACTTTGTAGATACTACCTCTTTTGTTGTAGATGATTCCTTTTGTATCAAACCTAAAGGGAAGACTTTCATAGTACATAGGCTCTGAATCTTTTATTTCAATGTTTTTAAATTCCTCACTCCATTCACTAGTAATCACATACAAAAACTTTTCATTATTACTAAGTACATAGTTATTAATACTTCCTTCAATTTCAAAAATTGAGCTTAAAGATCTTCCTAATTGCATTTCAATAGTTGAAGATGTTTTTTTAGACTTACTCTTATCCTGAACAGATCTATTTGTTTTAACATAAAAAATGGCGTTAGTTTCTTTTGCGAATTTTGGATTACTAAAATTATTATTTCCTGATTTAAATTTCTTCCAGTTTCCTTTGTCCATTCTCCATAGTTCACTTATATAAGTATTAGTTTCAAAATCCATACGGGTATTTTGCACAATTAAATTTGAGCCTTTAGCTACAAGATTTGATAAGGTGTTAAAAGAGTCTAAATTTTCTGGTTTCATGAACTAATACTAATTCTATTTATTAAACCTATCTGCAACAAATGTAATTATGATTGATGAGAGTAAAGCAACACCAAAAGTATTTAGATCAGCTAATCCATAAAGATCTGTTGGTACAAATACCCCTCCTGGATTAGCTTGCATATCAACAAAAAAATATCTGTAAACATATGTTGAAATTAGAGATCCTACAAATGGAATAACTAACATAATATTTTTACTTGATTTTTTTATTTTATAAAATGCAGGAAATACCAAACTTGTTGCAAATAAATCAGCCACTAAAAAGACTGTAAAAATATTATTTACTCTAGTTGATGCAAATAAAGCAAGAATAATTACTACTAAAGTTATGTTATTTGCTTCTTTACTTCCTTTTTTTACAATATCAATGGATATAGTTGATGAAATAGCATTTTCTAATGTATCTACGCTTGATGTTACAAGTAATGTTGCTAACGAAATTAAAACAACAACGGCAAATGAGTTCAAATTTAATTGATCAATAAAGCTTAATGTTGGTACCTCTAATCCTTTTCCAGCTCCAACTGCGCCAGCAATACCAAGAAGTAAAATTGTCAAGAAAACACCTAAACCTGAAAAAATACTAGCTTTCTTGATTGCTTCTTCATTTACAGCTGAAAACGTTCTTTGCCAATAGCCGGTTGAAAATATTTCAGCTGCAGTTACTGCAATTATTACCGCTAGTGCAGATTTTAAACTGTATGTCTCAAAAGTATTCAACCCACCTAGATCAGCAAAATTAGATATTTCAGAAACACTATTTTGACTAAACCAAATCCCGAATAGAAGAGTTAAAAGTAATATTATCCCAATACCTTGGATTTTGTCAGTTATATAAGATGCTTTAAATCCTGTTTTGTTTAAATATAAAAAAGTTGTGATTGCTACTAGTACTGATATTAAAATTCCCGAGACATCAGAAATTGATTCAAATAAAAAACTAATAGATGCAAATTCTGCAATCAAAAATGCACTCATATAAATAACTGCTACTACGGATACAATTTTTTGAGCAACAGTTCCATATTTCTTCTCTACAAACTGAGCTAGAGTAACACCCTCAGGTAATATTTTTGAAATCCTTGGACCATATATATAAATTAATATAAAAGGAGTTGCAGCTGACAATGCATAACCGTAAATATCATAACCCAATCCATACCAAGCAACTTCAGCAGGAGACGTAAGTATCCAAAGCCCCATACCGCTTGCATAAAAACTCATAGTCAAACCAAAGGTTTTTTCTGATTTATTTAAAACAAAGTATTCTTTTTCTTCTGCTTGCACATTCCTTACAACTAAAAAAACAGTTGTTAGTATTATTGCTACTACAAAATAAGTTAAATATATATTCATTATCAATCACCTTTTCATTAATTAGTAATTGGGATAAAAGTTTCGAATTCCCTTCGTTGGAATTACCCAACAGGTTCAAACGGTCGGTTTTGCAACCCTCTCAGCTTTTGCTCCCGTATCTACCATTTTACATTAAATATTTCTTAAAAAAGTTAAATTTAGATAAACATTACTATTCTTAAGTGATTTTAAAAACTCTCATAAATAATAAAAAACCTTCATTACTTCAAACAATTTTTGTAGTGTCTATATGCGCATTCATGTGGGGAATAGGGAATGTAATAATAAGAAGCTTATTAGTAGAAGGAGTTAATGAAATATTTTTAGTAACACTAAGAATTTCGATTATAGGAGTTCTACTTTTACTTTATCTCTTAATCTTTAATGACGAAAAGTATGACATGACTCTAGTAAGGAGAGCTTCTCTCACAGGATTAACATCAATTTTTTTTGTTAGTTGGTCATTTGTGTACGCACTAAAATTTATTTCTTCCGGTCTAGTAACTTTAATGATTAGTTCAGCACCAATATTTACAATAATTTGGTTAAAAATTTTTTTAAAAACTGAAAAAATTACAAAACTAAAATACTTAGCAATATTTACGGGATTTTTAGGCATCTCTTACCTTTTTATAACAAAAGAAACGGGCTTAGTAGACGATGGCAATATTATTTTTGGGGGATCACTTGCTTTTATCGGCGTTCAGTCAATATCCCTTGCCACTGTATTTAACAGAAAATATGCACCAAAGTATAAAATTAGTGTTTGGCTTTCATTCCAGTATCCATTCGTAATGCTCCTATCTTTAGCTGCTTTTTTTATTTCCGGAGTTGGAATTGAAATTTTAAGCATTTCTCAAGCTATGAGGGTGTTATTTGTTGTGATTTCAAATATAACTGCATTCTTATGTTTTACTTGGTTGATACAAAGAGTAACGGCTTTGTTTGTTGCAACAATAGATTATTTAGTTCCAATTGTTGGAGTAACGGGAGGTGTATTATTACTCGGAGAGACTTTNAATACNAATATTTTTGTTTCNAGNGTATTTATTTTTCTTTCGTTAATTATCACCACAAAAGATGAATTTNCTAAACAAAAAGATTAAGTTCTTTTTTAACTTTTTTTAAATCTTGTATAGTAGTCCANTTAGGTTTATTAATTTCATTTGATGGATTTCGTAATAAATAAGCTGGATGAAAAATTGGCATAATTTTGATATTGCTTTTATTTATCCATTTACCTCTTATCTCAGTTATTGGTTTTGAAATATTTAGATAAGAATTAACAGCAGTTGAACCAGCAAGAATAATTATCTTGGGATTAATTAGTGAAACTTGATTTTGTAGCCAATTTGAACAATTTTCAACTTCACTTATTCGCGGCTTTCTATTACTTGGAGGCCTACACTTTACAATATTTGAAATATAACAGTCTTGTTCCACATTTATACCCACTGATAAAAAAAGTTCATCTAACAATTTTCCCGACCTCCCAACAAAAGCTAAACCTCTGTCATCTTCAATTTGACCGGGTCCTTCTCCTATAATTAGAATTTTTGCAAACGGATTTCCCCTTCCAAACACAACATTTTGTCTAGTTTCTGAAAGACTACAACTTGTACAAGAAAGACATTCTGTTTTTAATGATTCAAATTCCTTGAGATTTAACATAACTAAATATTAATAAATATATTTTTTTTACTATAAATCATGAATAAATTATTTAAATAAACTTAAAACGAGAAAACCCTTGAAAACTCCGCAATCTGTTTCCAGATTTCCTGTCTCAAGGGTTATCTCTTAATACTTCTTGTAATGATTGTCTAAAAAGATTTTCTTCACAAAAAGTAATCTAAATATATACCCCTAAATATTAAAAATCAAAAAATTTATGTGGAATTTTTCCCACTCTCTCGCCTCTTCATAAACAATCCTGTAACGATTGCTATTGCAGTAATTCCGAGCAAAGCACTTAGAAATGTTGATACAAAATTGTTATTGATAGTACTGATTCCATAATCTTCAAGTAAAAGAACTATGCCATCAGTTTCTTGGAATCCAAATTCTTCAGCAACCGACTCTAGACCGTCTGGAGAAGAAGAGGCAAACGGTGTAACTAGGCTCAGTAATAAAATTAGCATTATAAACAATCCATAAAAAGAAACACCTGTCGTATTTTTATCTTCTCTATCGTAAGCGTATATAAGATCTGGTCGAACTCTTATTAGTAGACCAACAATAAGTGCAGTGATTACACCTTCTCCAAAACCAATTAAAAAATGAACTGAGACCATAGCTATCAGGACTGTACCTACGGGAATAGAAATAGTNCCACCAAGTATGTACTGAACCATAAATGCAATTGACGAAAAAATAACACTAATAATTCCAGATACAATACTAACNATAATTANTGATGAGGGATTTTTTCCAAAAAACTTTAACCAATACTTTACAANGACCCANGCGGTNACGGAGGTCACAATAGCCATATTCATCACATTTATTCCNAAAGCACTTAGACCACCATCTGCAAATAAAAGGGACTGAATTATTACAACGACTGAAAGACAGATTAATCCAAGTCGTGGTCCTAGAACTATNACAGCTAAGGCTCCTCCTAATAGGTGTCCACTNGTACCTGCAGCGACAGGAAAATTTATCATTTGTAAAACAAAAATTAGAGCAGTCATCATTCCAGTNAGAGCAATAAATTTATCAGCTATTAAGGAACTAGCAGATCTTATGTATGCCCACAAAGTTCCAAAACTAACAACCCCAGTTGCCGCCGAAACGGAGGCATTTATAAATCCATCAGGTACATGCATAGAAGTATTTTAATAATAATTAAACTTATTGCAATTGATTTGCAATAGTCTTATATGATTCTATTGTCTTTTAGCCACTTATATAATTCACTAAGTACAAAAGGTCTGGTATCTTGATTTAACAGCTCATGTTTCGAGTTCTTTACAACGATATAATCTACATTTTCAAGTTCACTTATTTTACTAGATGAGGTGATAGGAACGATTGTATCATTTTCACCATGAAATAAAATTGTTGGAGTTTTCAGATTATTTATATTTTCATTAATAAAATTTTGAGAAATTATCGCTTCTCTTCCATACCTTGCCGTCATGGACCTAAACACTAATGGATCATTAAAATAATTCTTAACAACATCAATGTCAGTTGAGAGATTTTTTTTATTAACTATTGAAGGAATCCGCAGTTTTGGAGTTATTTTTGCAATTCCACTAGAAAGTTTTTTAATAAAATTGGGATAGTTATCACCCAAAGTTGGAGCAGATAAAATTAAATAATCAGGAGCAACAAGACTGCTTAAAATAGAATATAGGGCCACTTGCCCTCCAAACGAATGTCCAAATAATATTTTTATATCACAAGACTCAATTTTTTTGTAGGAATCTTCAACAATTCTATTAATTTCATCCCAAGATTCTAAATCACCTTTATTTATTGCACTTTTGCCATGACCTGGTAAGTCAACCAAGTGAGTTTCTATCCCTAGATTTTCAAACCATTCCGCATTTACTCTGTGTCTGTCTTTGTGCTCAAAGAAACCGTGAAATAATATAAGTCCTGTTTTATTCATTGCAATTTATATTTATATAGAATAAATATTAATGCATTTGGACTTCATCAAAACACCATTTACAAATAATCCTTCCATGCAAAAATATTCTGGGGATTTAGTAAATAATTCACCTAGATCAAAATATATTGAAGAAAAACTAATTCAAATATCCTTAAGAGAATCTGAGTTATGTGGAGAAACTAAGTTATTTCAAAAACTGAAGTTATTAGATAAAGTTTCAAATTTATTAGATATTCAAAAATTTAAAACTATAAAAGATTTATCTATGGGAATCGAGGAAGACATTGCAGTTATGCACAAAGGCAAATTAGAAGCAATCAGTTTTTGTTTTCCCAGTGGTTGGATTCCAACAAAAGCATTAGGGAAAGATTTTGCATTTTTACATGAACCAGTTGCAGATAATGATTTGTTAATTAAGTCAAGTCAAAAATTATCAAAGTATATGTGTAGTCATTCAATACAGAGATGGGTCTGGAACGTAACAACAATTAAAAATCTAAGCAACCATCCAACAATCAACAGGCCGGAACTTAGTAGTTTTGAGGAACTATATTTTCGACTTGAAACACAAATCTCAACTCCAGTTGATGAAGAAACAAGTCTTTTTCTAGTTTTAGTTGAGGTAGTGCCCTTAAATAAAATATGGAACAGTCGAATATTGGAAAGTATTAATTCAATGAGCGATAACGTTTTGAAATATAAAAACTTAATTGAAATAAAAAAATATTTAAACGGTTTAAAATTCTAGTAATTATGGATTATGTCTACATTGCAGGACCGCTTTTTGATGATCATGAAAGAAGTTATTTAGAAAGTATTTCTACAATATTTGAAGAAAGAGGATATGATACTTTTTTACCACATAGAGATGCTGGTGTAGTCAAAGGTGAGTATACAACAGATATAAAAGATCAAATATTTATTTCAGACATAGAAGCTTTAAATAAAGCAAGTATCGTAGTCGCTTTACTAACAGGAAGGGATGTAGATTCAGGAACAGCTGCTGAGATAGGTTATGCATTNGCAAAAGAAAAAACCATAATCGGAATTGANGCAAATAATGTAAAATTTTTAAATATTTTTGTACGAGGATTANTAGGAANAGGTGAAAATATTTTAAATAGCNTAGAAGACTTAGAGAGGTATTTAGATGAGCAATAGGTACGTAAATATATTTATAGTCTTTTTTTTCTCAGGAACAATAGTTAGCTTAATTTTTCGCTTAATTGATAATGTTTTATTTAGAAATGCGGAATTTAGTTTACAGAACTGGAATTTTTCAAATTTAGCTATTTTTTCAATAGCGTTAGCAATTGTTTATTTATGGATTAAAAAGAACAAGTCTTAATTTTCGTACTTTGATACAAAATTGGATAAATCTTTTTCGGCTTCTTTTACTTGTTCTTTAGAAATTTCTTGATCTCCACTTACAATGCAATCAGAGTTGTTTTCATAAAGTTTATTTATATTTGAATACACATTTAATCTGATTTCTAAATAGTTTTTATAAATTTCTTGATATTCCCAGTTTTTTTCCATATCTTTAAAAAATTGGTCCCTATCACTATCTACATTATTTGGTGATATATCATCGATAAATCTATTAAGTTCAAAACTAGTATTAAAAAGCTTATTAGAAAGCTCTATATATTCAATTTCCAATATTTCGCAAACAGTCAGATCACTAGCCGTTGTAGTTTCTACAGGTTCATTAGAATCTGTAATTATATTTGCAGAACATGCTGTTAGAAAAAAAATAAAAAATATTAATTTTTTCATAATCATTAATTAATTATATGGGAAGTTCTCAAATGTACATATATAATTTTATTATTGTGAAGAAAGTTATAGTAATCGGCGGAGGATTTGGAGGATTAAATTTCCTCAGATACGCAAGCTCCAATAAACAAATTGAATTTGTATTAATCGACAAACAAAATCACCATTTATTTCAACCATTACTTTATCAAGTTGCGACAGCAGTTTTGTCACCAGCTAATATTGCGTTCCCAATAAGAAGAATGTTTAAAAAATCAAAAAATGTAAAAGTCATTCTCGGAGAAGTAACTTTAGTAGACAGAGAGAATAAAAATGTTTTGTTAGATTCTGGAACTTCTATTAATTACGATCAGCTCGTAGTCGCGACTGGATCACTACATTCTTATTTTGGAAATGATGAGTGGTCTAATTACTCGAAAGGTCTTAAAGGCATTAATGATGCATTAGTAATACGTGAAAATTTACTTAAAGCTTTTGAAAAGGCAGAAAATGAAACAGATCAAGAAATTAAACAAGAGTTTTTAAATTTTGTTGTTATTGGAGGTGGGCCAACAGGGGTAGAAATGGCAGGCTCTATTGCTGAAATAGCATATAAAACTCTAAATAAAGAATTTAATAATTTTAATTCTGAAGATCCAAATGTTTACTTAATTGAAGCAAATGATAAATTACTTCCAATGTTTAGTAAAAAATTGTCAGATAAAGCAGAACAATATCTGAATGATTTTGGAGTTAAAGTTTTAAAAAATGAAAAAGTTACAAACGTAAATCACTCAAATGTTGAAACAGACAAAAGAACAATTAAATCAAGAAATATAATTTGGGCAGCTGGAAATACAGCCTCTTCTTTAATTGAGAAATTAAATACTATAACCGATGACAATGGAAGAGCAATTGTCGACCCAGATTGTTCTTTAAAAGATGATCCTGATGTTTTTGTAATTGGCGATGCTTCAAACCACAAAGACACAAGAAATACTCCACTTCCCGGTATAGCGCCAGTTGCTATGCAACAAGGTAAATATGTAGGAAAAATTATAAAAAATAAAATACTAAAAATGGATAGAAAACCATTCAAATTTTCTGATAAAGGAATGATGGCGACTGTTGGAAAATATAAAGCTATTGGAAAAATTGGAAATATTGAAGTTTCTGGTTTTATAGCTTGGGTATTTTGGAGCGTAATACATATTGTTTACTTAATTGGTTATAGATCAAAACTTTTAGTAATAATTGAATGGATATTTTCTTATTTATTTAATAAAAAAGGTACAAGATTAATTTATAGAGAAGAAATATAAAATATTATTATCTGTCAACTTTTACTATAACAAACACAATTTATCATTAAGTTATGGCAGTTAACTACAAAGCGCCGATCAATGACATAATTTTTGCATACGATGTGTTAGATTCTTATAACATTTTAAATAAAATTGAGAAATTTAAAGATTTTGGATTAGATACCCTTGAACCAATAGTTGAAGAATGTGCAAAATTTGCTGAGGAAGTTCTCGCACCAATAAATTCAATTGGCGATAAGAATGGTGCAATATTCGACGAGGGAATAGTAAAGATGCCACCTGGATTTAAAGAAGCTTATGAAAAGTTTACAAAAGCTGGATGGTCATCTATATCGTTACCATCGGATATTGGAGGAGGCGGATTACCTTATGGTCTATCAGCAGCTATTCTNGAAATTCTTTGTACTGCAAATATGGCATTTGTTCTTGGTCCAGGATTAAGTATTGGTGCAATATCTGGTATTAATTTTCATGCAAATCAAGGACAGAAAGATATGTACCTTCCAGATTTAGTAGCTGGTAATTGGACTGGAACTATGAATTTAAGTGAACCACAGTCAGGTTCAGATCTTAGCAATATTTCTACAAAAGCTACTAAACAAGATGACGGCACTTATAGNATTACNGGAACAAAGATTTGGATAGGATCAGGTGAACATGATTTATCTGAAAATATTATTCATTTNGTTCTAGCTAAAGTCCCTGGTTCTCCAGAAGGAACAAAAGGTATNTCAATGTTTATTGTCCCTAAGTTTGTTGTAAATGACGACAGTTCTCTTGGTGGACACAATAAAGTAAATTGCATTTCAATTGAAGAAAAATTAGGAATTCACGGAAGTCCGACATGTGTTATGGAATATGATGGCTCCGTNGGATANTTAATTGGTGAAGAAAATATGGGATTGAATTATATGTTTACAACAATNAATGAAGCTAGAATACGAGCCGGTGGNCACGGTCTTGCATGTACTTCAGGNGCACTTCAAGGGGCATCACAGTATGCACGAGATAGGGTTCAAGGTAGACCAGTAGGTATGACTAAAGAAGAAGCAAAAGATTCAACAATTATAGACCATGCAGATGTAAGAAGAACACTCATGACTATAAAGTCTTATCTAGATGCAATGAGATATATGAATTATGACAATCACCTTATGTTAGATTTAGAATATTTTGCAGAAGGCGAACTTAAAGATTTTGGAAAAGAAAGATGTGGAATTTTAACTCCAATAACAAAAGCCTGGATATCAGACTTAAGTGTTGAGCTAACATCTATGGCTATTCAAGTATATGGTGGTATGGGATATGTTGAAGAAACAGGAATTGCACAGTATTTTCGAGATGCAAGAATAGCTCCAATTTACGCTGGCACAAATGGCATTCAGGCAGAAGATTTGGTATTTAGAAAAATTACACTTAATGATGGTAAGGCTGTGGAAAGTTTACTTAAAGAAATGAGAACTAACATTAGCAGTATGAAAGAACATGAAAATTTAGAACCTTTGAGTGAGATACTTGAAAGACATGTCGCTGAAATTGAGGAAGCGACGCAATACTTACTCAAAGAATTAGGTAAAGGTAATTTGGCTGGAGTAAGTGCAAGTGGAACACCATACTTAAAAATGTTTGGACAGGTTTTAGGTGGTCACTATATGGGCAAAGCAGCAGTAACGGCTACAAAAAATCTTCTTGAAGATAATGCTGAGTTTTATAATGATAAAATTACACTTTCCAAATTTTATATTGAGCAGCTTTTACCACTAGCTAGTAGTTATTTTTCATCAGTCATGTTAGGAAAAGAAAATTTATATTCTATAGATTCGAATAGTTTTTAATTATTCGAGTAACATTCCTTCAAAACTACTAATTTCCTTTGTTTTATTTATCAATTCTTCCAATTTTTTATTTAGAGACGGAATTGATTCTTTGTATAAATTAATAGATTGGTCTTTATCAAGTTCAATTCTTATATTTACATTCTCATCTTTAACTATTTCAGGAAAATCTTCTCTTTGGTGTGCTCCTCTACTTTCTCTCCTATTAAGTGCGCTTAATAGAGTTGCTTCAGATGAAACAATTGAGGCCTCTAAATCGAAAGCAAGCATAAGATCTTGATATCCTTCAGAATCTGGCCTCACATCTAAATTTTTTGAGGCTTCTTTTAGATCTTCAATTTTTTTAAGACCTTCTTTAAGTTTTTCTTCATTTTTTACAACCCCTCCGTTTTCCCACATAATATTTCTCAATGCTCTTTGTAGAGGACGAGCAACCTCAGAACCGTTTTTAATAGAAGAGTTTAAGTTCTCATGAGCTTTTTCAATTATTTTTTTTGATCTGATATGAGTGTTGATTTCTTCAGATCTTTTTGAAGCTGCTGCACCTGCTCTTTTGCCAAAAATTAAAATTTCTGCAAGTGAGTTCCCTCCCAACCTATTTGCTCCGTGCAAGCCGGCGGTAACTTCTCCTGCTGCAAATAAACCTTCGACACCTGTCCAATGTTCTTTTGGTGAGACAACAATTCCTCCCATTGAATAATGAGCGGTTGGCGATACTTCCATTGGAGATTTAGATATATCAATCATTAAAGTATCTAAAAATTGTCTATACATTCTAGGTAATTTTTCAATAATAAAATCTTTACCTTTATGACTTATATCGAGAAAAACTCCTCCATTTGGTGATCCTCTTCCCTCAACTATCTCTGTATAGTTAGCCATTGCTACTCTATCTCTTGTAGATAATTCCATTCTTTCTTTGTCGTACTTTTCCATAAATCTTTCGCCATCACTATTTAAAAGCTTTCCACCTTCTCCACGAACAGCTTCTGTTACCAATGTTCCCGCCATATCTTCAGGAATAACCATACCTGTAGGATGAAATTGAACCATTTCCATATCACTTAACTTGCATCCAGCTTTTAACCCTAAATAAAAGCCATCACCTGTATTTTCATTTCTTCTTGAAGAACTTTTTCTCCACAAACGAGTGTGTCCTCCGGCAGCAATTATTACCGAATCTGCAAGGTATACAGTTCTTTCCCCACTTTGAATATCAAAAGCCATTGCTCCAAAGCAAACATTATCTTCAACAAGTAAATCTGATACGTATTGTGAGTCATGAATTGGAATATCTAAGGACTTAGCTTTGTTTATTAAGGCAAAGAGTATGGATCTCCCTGTGTAGTCTCCTGAGTAACAAGTTCTTCTATAGGTATGTGCTCCAAAAAATCTTTGATCTATATTTCCATTATCTAATTTTGCAAAGTTTGCTCCCCAAGAATCAATTTCAGTCACTAAGTCTGGTGCTTCTTTTGCCATTAATTCCACAACTTCAGGTTCTGATAACCCGTATCCTTCAATATAGGTATCTGCAAAATGTTGTTCCCATGAGTCTTCTTTATCTACATTTCCAAAAGCTGCATTAATCCCTCCTGCAGCCAATACAGTATGGACATCTGTTCTTTGTCTTTTTCCTAGAACAGTAACTTCCATACCAAGTTGTTTTGCTTCTATTGCAGCTCTGAGTCCAGCGCCGCCGCTCCCAATTATTAAAACGTTAGATATTTGCGTAGAATGTTTGTTCATGATTAAATTTTATATTTTTAAAATTAATATCAATAATTGTCAGAGATATAATTTTTTTGAATTGTGGGCCTAGTTAGATTTGAACTAACGACCTCATCCTTATCAGGGATGCGCTCTAACCAGGCTGAGCTATAGGCCCTTACGTCTAATTAACAATAGTCTATCAAAAGAAATATTTAAATTTTTTTTTCATTTACTCCCGTTTTCGAGGCATAATATTAAGGCGAGGGGATGTAGCTCAGCTGGAAGAGCACCTGCTTTGCAAGCAGGGGGTCGTGGGTTCAAGTCCCATCATCTCCACAACAAGCTAATCTAAATATATGGATAAAAAAGATTTAGAAAATTTGTCTGTTAACGAGTTAAAAAAACTTAAAGAATCAATTAATGATGAAATTGAAATTAAACGCACTCGTCAAAAACTTTCTGATGCAAATAAAAAGGCACTAGCTTTAGNTTGGATAGCTATTGGAATAGCAATCGCTTTATTTAGGTACTTTGCATAGCAATGGAATATTTAATAGCTTTATTTATAGGTGTTGTCATATTTAGATTNCTCAGAAACTCAATATCATCTTTAGCAAGCATACCTCCAGAACTTGATACAGATGATGTTGTAGAGATATCACAATCATTTAGNTGCAATAAGTGTGGTACCCAACTTACTATTAATAGGCAGTCTGTAGTTGCCAATGAACCACCAAAGCATTGTAAGGAAGAAATGCAACCACTCGATTAGTTGATTATTTCCAAAGTCTCTTTAAAAGTAATTAGTTATAGTTAGTTGTCATTAAAAAGCCACCACCAATTAATGCTAAACCACTCCACAAATACCATTTAGAAACTGATCCAGGCAATAGTGTTAAGTAATTAAAGACTATTAACAAAACTCCAATAATCATCAATGAAGACATTGTTACCACATACCATTTTGGCGAAGGCCCTTTTCCTGATGACATTTGACTTGAAATATTTTTTGATCGCGTAGGTCTGCTATTTTTTGTTCTTTTTTTTGATACTGGCATAATTTACAACCTAATATTAACTTGAATTTATATCAATAAGATTATTCTTATTTAACTTTACTAAACCATCCTTTTGCAAATTTTTTATTATTTTATCTAACTTCTCTTGATCTGTATTCAATTCTTGTTGCAAGGGTATTGATATTTAGCCTTCCCTTTTTTAGGAGTATTTTAATTAGGTTCCCTCTGAGTTCTCTATTCGAACCAAAAAATTTTTCTTGAGATTTTGTTTCTAGATTGAAATATTTTTTACAAGAATTTTCAAGTGGACAATTCAAACATAATGGATTTCGAGGCCTACAAATAATACTTCCAAAATCCATTAAAGCTTGATTCAATTTTCTTGATTCAGTATTTTTTAAAAGCAAAGATGAAAAACGTTCAATGAATTTTTTTGGATTCTTTACACCAAAATATCTAGAAATAATTCTTTTTACATTTATGTCTTCAGTTATTACTTTTTCGTTGTACACAAAAGAAAGTATTGCATTTTCTGTGTATGGTCCAACACCCGGTAATTGTTGGAAGTCAGGATATAAACCATCAAAAGATTTTTCAGCTATTATTTTTGATGATTCAAACATTCTTTTGGCTCTACTGTTATAACCTAAGCCCGACCACATTTCTAATATTTTTTTTAGTGAAGAAGTAGCCATATCTTTTGGAGCAGGAAACTCTTTTATGAATTTTTTGTAATATTTATCAGCCCTACTCAGTTGGGTTTGTTGTGAAATTACTTCTAGTAAGTAAATACTCCAAGGATCTGAGTCGTTTCTCCAGGAATATTCTCTTTTATTATTTTTGTACCACTTTAAAAGTACGTTCTTGAAATTTTTAGTTTTAACTTCCAAAACTTAATTCTACAAAACCTTCTGGATCAATAAACTCACCTTCTCTTGGGTTTTGCTCACTTACTCTTCCTCCAGTATCCCCACTTGCTGACGGCAAGAGACCTATTTCTTGCAATATATTAGATGCCTCTTGATAGGTAAATCCAATTAAATTTGGTACTTCAACTTTAAGTCCAATAGAAACTATTACCTGAATTACTTGATCAATAGTTACCAATTCACCTGCTCGTGGAATTGTGTGTGACACAAGTCCCACAGAAACATCTTCAGAGTATTCTTCTATAAACTCATATTCAAAACCAAGTGTTTCAAGAATTTGGATCGCNTCAACTATAGACTTTCTTGATAGGTCACTTATTTCAATCAAACTCGGTCCAGCTGAAATAACTAAATCGACCGTTGAATCAGGACTCATTTTTGTCCCAGCAATAGGATTCTGAGAAATTATAAATCCTCTCGGAATATTATCATCATTTATTTCCAGCTGTTGTCCTACTTGAAATCCACTTTCCTTAATAACATAAACNCCTCTTGCTACTTCAAGGTCAACAACATAAGGGACAGGGAAAGCTTCAGGACCAACTGAAACAATAATTGTCACTAATGTATCAGGATTAGTAATTGTATTTGCAGGAGGCTGAGTTGTAATAACAAAACCAGCAGGCACAGAAGAATCAGCAGCATTTTCAATTCCTACAATAAATCCAAGTGATTGTAAATCATTGAGTGCCTGCGCTTGTTCGCTTCCAGTTAAGTCAGGTATCTCAACTAAAGTTGGAGCACCTCCATCAACAGGAAGACCATCAAATACATTTGATAATGCCCAAACGGTGCCAAACACAAGTGCTACAGATATTATCAATGCCGGTAAAGTAAATCTAAATTTAATTTTCGGGTTAGTTAAATCTACGAGGTTTTCTTGAGTTTGATTAATTTGAATTTGTTTTCTTTGCTGTAGTAGTAAAGCTCTCAAATCTTCTGCAGATTTGAATCTATCAGATGGTCTTTTCTCAAGTAGTTTTAAAATTGCATTTTCTAGTGCCTTTGGAATGTCTTTCCTGAAATTCGACAATTTTTCTGGTTTATCAGTTAAATGTTTTGTAGCTGTTGCAATTGGTGAGTCACCTGTAAATGGTGGTTTTCCTGCGATTAATTCATACAGCACTGTACCAAGGGAATATAAATCTGATTCAAACGAAACTGGTTTTCCCTGTGCCTGTTCTGGTGAGATATAACTTGCAGTACCAAGAACAGCACCAGTTTTAGTAATATCACTTTCTTCATTTTGCAATGAAACTATTCCAAAATCTGTAACTTTGACTTTACCATCTGGAGTAATCATTATATTTCCCGGTTTAATATCTCTATGAACTAAACCACGTTTATGGGCTTCTTTTAGACCATTTGCAACTTGTGATCCAATATATAAAATATCATTTAGTCCAACAGTTCTATTTCCAGAGATTATTGAAGTCAAAGTATTACCCTCTATATACTCCATTACGAAATATGGTTCATCATCAATTCCCCAATCAAAAATCTGGACTATATTTGGGTGATTTAAATTAGCAGCTGTTTGAGCTTCACGCCTGAAACGATCAACAAATTTTTCCTGATTTACATAATTTGGTTTTAGCGTCTTGATTGCTACATATCTTTGAAGTTGTTTGTCTCTCGCTTTATAGACAAAAGCCATTCCTCCTTCACCTAGGATCTCAACTATTTCATATCGCTCTTTTATAATTTGTCCAATTTTCATAATCAAATCACATTAATTATTATTGCCGATATATTATCTTTTGGGTTTTGTAATAAAACTTCACTAATGAGAGATTCTGCTGTAACCCCATCCATTAATTTATTTTTTAGATATTCGTCACCTATTTCGTTATAAACACCATCTGTACATAAAAACACAACATCGCCAATTGCAAGTTGAAAATCTTTAGTTTGAATTTTTAACTTTTCTTTAGTTCCCAAAGCNTGAGTAAGTACATTTTGATAACCAGGAACATTCTCATCTTTGGTGAGCTGTATTAAATTTCTNTTATTTAGAACATAACACCTACTATCTCCGACGTGTGCCAAATGCAGAACGTTTTTCTGATCAATTTCAACGATAGTCATTGTTGTCCCCATACCCATTGCTTCAGAATGCTGATTTTGATAATCTAAAATATTTTTATTAGCAAGATTCACATAATCAGAAATTTTTTCAAAACTATTATTCATTACCTCTGAAGCTATCAAACTGGCAACTTCACCTTTTTTATGACCACCCATTCCATCAAATATTCCTGCTTTTATTGGTAAGGTTGAAGAACCTGACTTATCAGGATATATGGCATCTTCGTTTTTTTTTCTAACTGGACCACATTCTGTTTTTACCGTCCATATTGCTTTGCTNTTTTTCATTTAGTAATAATGATAGTTGTGAAATGTATTAGTTTTCTTAGACTTAATAAAGAAGTACAATACTGTTCGTAAAGACAAACAGATCAGCACAAATGAAAAATAATATATTTAAAATAACAGGTTTAACATTAATAATTGCTGTATTGTCATATGCTTCGATAACTTATTTTGATGAATTAAATCAAGCAGAAGAGTTTAATCAATTTTTATCAGATGCGGCTACCATTTCTGAAATACATAATTTAAATTCAGAAAATTTTAAAGAGCTTTTAGATTTTTCAGAAGTTAGTAGAGAAAGATTTGAAAATAATATCAATGATATTCGTAATAACTCTCAAGAAGCTTATCAACTGTTGAACACAAACAATGTTGAATATACCTCTAAGGAAAAGCAATTATTAGAAATAGCTGTTAACAGTTGGTTAGAGGGAATAGAGTTATTTGAAATTTCTATAATCACACTTATTGACAATCCAAACTCTATCAACATTGAGGAATCAATAGCGCAAAGTATCATTGATTTATCTATCGGTGATGAAGCATATTCTGAATTTCTGTTTCTTTTAAGACAGAATGCTTCAATAGATGGAACTTTTTTGCCAAATTTTTATCAAATTGAATACATAGGAATTGAAGATAATTCGTATCAATTTGCAGACCTACTTGTAGACAAAGCAAAAAGAAGTACAGGTGGTTTGTTCTTACAGAAAAACCTTGCTGTAGCAGGAACTGAATTTGTTCCAATGCCAATCGCTTTTACTGAAGACGATGTAGCCGTTCTCCTTGATGAACCGGTCGCTCTTCAAGTAGTTATATCAAATGAGGGAAATATTGATTCTTACGATATAGTAGTGCTAATTTTAGTTACAGATGAATTCGGTGAAACTGTGTACGAATCTCAGAATAAAATTAGTTCAATAGGACCAAAAGAAAGCAAAATTTTTCTTACTGATACCATTAATATAGAAAAAGGCGTCCAACACGAATGGTTTATAAAAATTGAAGAAATTGAAGATGAAGAAGAACTTACAGATAACTTGTTGTCAGTTTATGGGTTTATACCACCAGAAAGCTAATTTATGTTAGATCCTTTGTTACTTAAAAATGATTTAGATTCTTTGAAAGATAATCTAAAAAGAAGGAACCTCGATGTTGACCTAGAACAATTAATTGAACTAGATGAATCTAGAAGAAAACTAAGGTTTGAAGCAGAAAAATTAAGAGCAGATCAGAAATCTTTAGGTAAAGATATAGCTAATGCCGAACCAAAAGAAAAAGAAGCACTACTGGAAAAAGCTTCTCAAATTAGTGAAAATGTAAAAAAACTATTTGATGAGGTAGAGGAAAAAGACAAAGTTTTTTATGATTTATGGGTAAAAATTCCAAATTTAATTTCATCAACATCTCCTGATGGTAAAACTGATGAAGACAATGCGGAAATAAAACAAGTCGGTGAAATAAAAAATATAGATAATCCAAAAGATCATTTAGAGATTGCAGAAAAATTAGATTTAATTGATGTTCAAAAAGCATCTGAAGTATCTGGTTCACGATTTTCTTACTTATTTGGTGATTTAGTAAAAATTGAATTCAATCTTGTTTCCTGGGCTTTAGATATTCTCTCAAACAAAGGCTTCACACCTACTGTGCCACCAGTCTTAGTTAGAGAAAATGCATTATATGGAACAGGATTTTTCCCCGATGATGCTGAGCAGGTGTATGAAATTCCAAATGATGATTTATATTTAGTTGGAACTTCAGAAGTACCATTGGCAGCTTTGCATAGTGATGAAATTTTAGACATTAAAAATCTACCAATTAGATACGCAGGATTCTCTACATGCTTTAGGCGTGAAGCTGGAACATATGGAAAAGACACTACAGGAATATTTAGAGTACATCAATTCGACAAAGTTGAAATGTTTTCCTTCTGCAACCCTGAAAAATCTGAAGAGGAACATGAATTTATTCTCTCAATTGAAGAAGAACTCTTACAGGCTTTGGAGATTCCATATAGAGTTGTAGACGTTTGNGCAGGAGACTTAGGAGCTTCTGCTGCTAAAAAGTATGATATTGAAGCATGGATACCAAGTCAAAACACATACAGAGAAGTTACTTCTTGCTCTAACACAACAAGCTTTCAAGCAAGAAGGCTTAACATAAGAGCAAAATCAGATGGAGAAACAAGTGTNTTACATACTCTAAATGGAACCGCAATTGCAGTGGGAAGAATATTAATTGCCTTAATTGAAAATAACCAAACTGAAGATGGTAAGGTCGAGTTCTCTGATAAAGTTGCTGAAATTATAGGTGTTAAAAACTTAGGCTAATAACAAGCTGGCAATCATGCTAATGCCAAGCACTACATAAGTTGCACGAGCNACTGTTTTATTTTTTTCCAAACTATTTTGAAGCTGTTCTCCAAGTATTAACCATATTCCTACACAAAAAGGTAAAACTAAAAAATATATCAACGCACCTTGATTATTTGTAATATTGAACGCCGTAAGTCCTGATACAGCCATGACAACACCCTTTGGGTTTATCCATTGGAAAAGACAAGCCTGTATAAAGGTAAATGGCTTCTCTACAGTAGAACCTTTTACATTCGTATCTAGTGAAGTAGTGGCAACCCTGTATGCAATATATGTAATAACCGCATAACCAACATATTGAAGGTAATCAAAAATTTCAGCTGGTACATAGGTAAGTAAAAAACCNCCTACAAAAAATAAAAAAGTNAANCCCAGCCAAATCCCAAGAAAATGAGGTATTGATGCTTTTCTACCAAATTTGATCCCAGAGGCCATNAGCAAAGAATTGTTTGGCCCAGGAGTGATTGCAGTTACAAATGCAAATATGAAAAACTCAAACATTTGGNTATATTAACATCAACAGTTGAGATAATTAAATAAGATGAAATATATATCAGATGAAGACAAGATGAGAGTGGCTCTTGATGAAGCAAGAAAAGCTCTTGATATGGATGAAGTTCCTGTGGGTGCAGCAATATTTGATAAAGACGATAACTTAATTTGCTCAAATCACAATAGAAGAGAATTGGACCAAAACCCAATATCCCATGCAGAAATTTTAGTTTTAGAAGAAGCTTCACAAATTTTAGGTACTTGGAGACTTGAAGAGACAACAATAGCAGTAACTTTAGAACCAGACGCTATGTGTGCTGGTGCTATTTCTTTATCGAGAGTTAAAAAATTAATATATGCAGCTCAAAATGAAAAAGCTGGTGCAGCTTTTTCATTGTATAACATACCTCAAGACCCTAGGTTAAATCACTATGTTGAGATAAAAGATAATATTCTTTCGCATGAATCTAAAGATATATTATCCTCTTTCTTTGAAACTAAGAGATAACTAAAATAGAATCTCAGGTTTATTCGGAGGGATCGCATAGTCTGGCCTAGTGCGCACGCTTGGAAAGCGTGTAAGGGTTTATCCCCTTCGAGGGTTCGAATCCCTCTCCCTCCGCGTAAAAACCATCTGGAGGGATGGCCGAGCGGACGAAGGCGATAGTCTTGAAAACTATTGTATGTATTCCATACCGTGGGTTCGAATCCCACTCCCTCCGCTGACTTG